>Ga0066855_10000104_pt1 | contig 16365 bp, 15 predicted proteins | sample ETNtaG_14_FD_65604 | JGI IMG/M metagenome (GOLD analysis project Ga0066855, IMG submission 65604) | Marine microbial and viral communities from oxygen minimum zone, Eastern Pacific Ocean - ETNP201406SV73 | ecosystem: Environmental > Aquatic > Marine > Oceanic | place: Pacific Ocean: Eastern...
GTTCTGCAATTCGAGTTACCGAATGAGACGCACCGGGAGCGGTGTGAACAACTCAAGGGCGATGTTGAGGAATCTCTCAGCAAATTGATCGGCACCAAAGTTCAAGTTGAGCTCGCCGTTTCGGCTGACCTCCAAGTTGACGATGTAGAGAAATCAGTGGATTTGTCTGAGGAAGTCGTTGACCCGGCCGACTTCAAAACCACGAAAGACAGCGGCCCGTCAAGCGTCGACAGGCTTTTAGAAGCCTTCCCTGGCGCGGTCGCGTCCGATGATGATGGCAACATGTGAGAGTGATTGACTCATGATTGAAAATTCGGTTCCCCAACCGCTCCTTTCGCGAGGGCAAGGAGGCTAAGGACAGGTGTACGACGGCCCAGTTCAAGACCTCATTGACGAACTTGGCAGATTGCCCGGAATCGGTCCAAAGTCAGCACAACGAATCGCGTTCTACCTTCTGAAGTTGCCCAAAACAGAGGCCCAACAATTGGCGGCGGCGATAACAGAAGCTAAGGAACGGATCGGATTTTGTGATCGCTGCTGCAACATCTCGGAAAACGAACTCTGCGTAACGTGCGCCGATCCGCAGAGGCAAACCGGCGGGTTGTGTGTGGTGGAAGAACCTAAAGACGTTATCGCTCTCGAAAAAGCAGGATTTCGCGGCCGGTATCACGTTTTGCAAGGTGCGTTAAATCCAATGGAAGGTATCGGACCCGAACAGCTTCGGATCCGCGAGTTACTCGTCCGTATTCCAGACGAAGGGGTCGATGAACTAATTTTGTGCACCAACCCAAATATTGAGGGCGAAGCAACCGCAATGTATTTGGCTAGGCAATTGCAGCCGCTTGGCCTCAAAGTGACCCGTATCGCCAGCGGTCTACCGGTGGGTGGCGACCTCGAATATGCCGACGAACTGACTTTAGGTCGAGCCTTAGAGGGACGGCGCGAACTTCAGACTTGATGCGCAACCCGGATGGGAGGGCGGATGTCGGAGTTGAGACCTAGTCGGCGTAGCGTGTTGCGGGCACACTTGGGATGTGCCGATTAGCTGCCAACTCCGACATCCGAAAGAGTTGGGACTCTTTGCAATTATGTTACAAACATTTCGAGTTGGTTACAAATCACTCAGGGAGTGCCTGAAGCTAGGTGACCTCAATGAGCAGTGCGTCTCCTTGACCACCGCCGCCACATAGAGCCGCAGCACCCAACCCGCCGCCGCGCCTGCGAAGTTCATTCATCAAAGTAAGAGCTAATCGGTTTCCCGACATACCGATGGGGTGGCCGAGGGCAATAGCTCCGCCATTTACATTGACGATCTCATCGCTCACTCCGAGGTCGGCTGTGGCTGCCAAGCCCACCGCAGCGAACGCTTCGTTCAACTCAAAAAGCGACAGATCATCGACGGCGAACTCAGTTTTGGAGAGTGCGTCATGAATGGCTCGAGATGGCTGTGTCAGAAGCGACGTACCCGGTCCTGAAACCATCCCGTAGCTAACTACTCGCGCTAACACGTTGAGCTCAAGTTCTCGGGCCTTTTCTGGCGACATCATTACCAGTGCACATCCTCCGTCGGAGATTTGGGAGGCATTTCCCGCAGTCACTGCGCCGTCGGTAGCGAACGCGGCGCGAAGGTTCCCGAGGCTGGACGCGGATGTTCCCGGACGTATTCCTTCGTCGGTGTCAATCAAAAGTGGCTCCCCGCCTCTTTGGGGTATCGGGACGGGTGAAATTTCCACTTCTAGTCGGCCCTCTTTTTGTGCCGCTGCGGCTCTCTCATGTGATTGGGCTGAGAAGTCATCCATTGCTGACCGGCTGATCGAAGCTGCTGCTGCGTCTCGTTCGGTGCCATCACCCATGTGGCCGCCATCAAATGCGCACCACAATCCATCGTGAATCATTGCGTCACGCACTTCTCCATGGCCCATTCTGAAGCCGCTACGGCCTTCAGCTAATAAGTAAGGAGCGTTGGTCATTGACTCCATCCCGCCAGCCACGACCACGTCGGCGTCCCCGGCGGTGATCATTTGATCGGCTAGGTACATCGCGTTGAGTCCAGATAAACAAACTTTGTTAATCGTCAGAGCGGGAACATCCATCGGTATCCCAGCAAGTACCGCAGCTTGTCTCGCTGTGATCTGGCCTTGGCCGGCCTGAAGAACCTGTCCCATGATGACGTGGTGGACTTGATCACCTGTCAATCCAGCCCTCTCTAGCGCAGCTGAAATAGCGTGCGCCCCTAATTGGGCGCCCGTCAAACTCGCTAGACCGCCGTTGAAACGACCAATGGGTGTGCGTGCTCCTGAAACAATTACTGAGCCGGGCATGATCTCCCTTTTCGTCGGTGTTTTTCGTCTTCTAACCGTGTGAGTGTAGATTTCGTAGCCTGCCGGTGCTTGGGCGAATTGACCAACCCGCGCGCAGATTAGCCAAACTCACGTTACCGGAGGGTAACTTGTCCTCCATGCAGCATATTCTTGAGGCCATTCAGGCCGACGCATCCGGCGACGAAATCGCCGCTCTCGAAATTCCTGAGAGCTACAGGGCTGCCTTTGTGCAGCGAGATGACCAAACCATGTTCGAGGGTCGCCAATCCGTCGAAAAAGATCCGCGGGAATCGATTCGTGTGGCCGACGTGCCTACCCCCGAACTTGCCCCTGACGAGGTCTATGTCGCGGTGATGGCCAGTTCGATCAACTTCAACACTGTGTGGACCTCGATCTTTGAACCCCTACCCACCTTCGGTTTTCTTGACCGTCTTGGCCGCGAAAGTCGTTGGGGGGCCCGTCACGCTCTCGATCATCACGTCATAGGTTCCGACGCTTGTGGTGTGGTGCTGCAAGCTGGATCCGCCGTGCGTAACTGGAACCCAGGTGATCGGGTCTCGGTTCATTGCAATTACGTCGACGATCAGGACCCGGCTGCCCATGAAGACTCGATGCTTGCTTCTAACCAACGAATATGGGGTTTTGAGAGCAATTTCGGTGGTCTCGCTGATCTTTCAATCGTTAAAGCGAATCAGTTGATGCCCAAACCAAGTCATCTGACATGGGAAGAATCAGCTGTTAATGCTCTTTGTGGGTCAACGTCCTACCGCATGCTTGTTGGCGACAACGCAGCGAGAATGAAACAAGGTGACAACGTCCTAATCTGGGGGGCGTCGGGCGGTCTTGGTGGCTACGCGTGTCAACTCGTCCTCAACGGCGGAGGCACACCCATAGGCGTCGTCAGCTCATCAGACAAGGTCGACTTGCTACATCAGCTCGGCGTTGAGCATGTGATCGACCGTAGCGAAGACAACTATCAGTTCTGGGCTGACGACCACACTCAAGATGAAAGAGAGTGGCGTCGTCTAGGCAAACGGGTGCGTGGCTTTATTGGCGACGACCCAAACATCGTGTTTGAACATCCCGGCCGGTCAACGATGGGTGCCTCGGTTTTTGTGACTAAGCGAGGCGGCAAGATCGTGACTTGTGCTGCAACTACCGGTTACATGATCGAATATGACAACCGGCACTTGTGGATGCGTTTGAAGCAGATCGTTTCAAGTCACTTCGCCAACTACGCCGAAGCGTGGGAAATGAATCGACTTATTGATCAGGGGCGAATCCAACCCACCCTTTCTAAGACGTTTGCGTTAGTCGACACTGGTGAAGCTGCCTACCAAGTGCATCACAATCAGCATGAAGGCAAGCTCGGGGTGTTGTGCTTGGCTCCAGAACCCGGCCTTGGAATAGGTAATCCCGAAAAGCGCGAAGCTATTGGTGAGAACAAAATCACGTTGTTCCAACGCCACGCCGAGTCACTTGAGAAGACGCCGGGGAGTTGATCATGATCCTTACCGAGATTGATCATGTCGCGATTGCTGTACATGATCTCGAGGCGGCTATCACCTACTACGAGCAAGCGTTCGGCGCCGCAGTGCACCATCGCGAGATCGTTGAAAGTGACGGCGTGGAAGAAGCCCTCGTCAAAGTCGCTGACAGCTATATTCAGCTCACCGCTGCTACCCGTCCAGATTCGCCTATTGCAAAGCACCTCGAAAAAAGAGGCGAAGGACTTCACCACATCGGATACCGAGTCGACGACTGTCAAGTGGCAATGGACGCAATGATTGCCGCAGGGGCGACACCGATTGACCAAGCGCCCCGTCCCGGATCACGCGGTACGACGGTCGTTTTCATGCACCCCAAGGGCAGCTTTGGAACCTTGATCGAACTGGTTGAGGAATAGAACCCACGGGGACTAAGAAGAATGGCCGATCATCTCGACGAAGAAGTTGGGCTCGGTCCGCACCCGGTTCCGTGGCCCGAAGGCGATCACTACGATTCTGAACTTTTACGCGACGGTGACCGACGTAACGTTTTGGACACATACCGCTACTGGCGACGCGAAGCCATCATTGCTGACCTCGATTTAAAACGGCACCCGTTTCATGTGGCTATTGAGAACTGGCAACACGACCTCAACATCGGGACTGTCGTCCGAAACGCCAACGCTTTCTTGGCTGCAGCTGTTCACATCGTTGGTCAACGAAAGTGGAACCGTCGAGGAGCGATGGTCACCGACCGATACCAACACTTAGAGCACCACCCGACGGTGGAGGGTTTCGTCGCGTCCATGCGTGACCGAGGTATCGCAGTCGTAGGTGTCGACAACCTCCCCGGGGCACAGCCAATCGAAACCACTGCCCTCCCCCGAAAGTGCGTATTGGTCTTCGGTCAAGAAGGACCGGGGTTGTCTCCCGAAGTGCGCGAGACTGCCGAACTGGTGCTCTCAATCACCCAATTTGGCTCCACGCGGTCCATTAATGCTGGAGTTGCTTCGGGGATAGCGATGCACGCCTGGATCCGCCAACACGCCATCTCATAACGAAACTTCACGTTGGTCCTCAGAAGGCACCCGTGCGCAACTAGGGTCAGGGTCGGCAATTGTTTCGGGATGAGACGATGCCTCAAGACCTAAGGATGTAAACATGGCTTTGAAGTGGCGACATTTTCTCGCGCTATTGGCGGTATTCGGACTTTTCACTGCTACTGCATGCAGTAGCGATGGTGGAGGCGAAGTTTCTGGTGGATACAAGATTGGATTAGTCACCGATACCGGCAAGGTCGATGACAAAAGCTTTAACCAGTCGGCATGGGAAGGCGCTCAGAATGGCGCCGGAAATGTTCTCGGTGCGACTGCTAGCTACATCGAAACTGAAGAATCTAAGGATTATGCAAACAACATCCAGCTTTTCCTTGACGACGGGGCGAAAATCATCGTTACCGTCGGTTTCGGCTTGGGTGGAGCAACCATCGAAGCAGCCAAAGCCAACCCGGATGTGATGTTTATCGGTGTTGACCAGTGGCAGAACGAAGCCCTTCCCAATCTCGTAGGGCTGATGTTCCCCGAAGCTGAAGCTGGCTTTATGGCTGGAGCGCTCGCGGGCATGCTGACAAAAACCAATATTGTCGGAGCTGTTCTAGGTACCGACCTGGTCCCTCCAGTTGTGTTCTTCAAAGAGGGTTGGGAGAACGGTGCCCGATACACCAACCCCGGAGTAGAAACTATTTCCACGTATCACCCAGGTGGTCTCGACGTAGCGTTTGGTGATCCCGAATGGGGAGCCGCCACCTCCCGTCAAGCCCTTGACCAAGGCGCCGACATCATCTTCGGTGCGGGCGGCGCTACCGGCAACGGAGCGCTTATTGAGGTAGCTGGCGAAGCGGGCGCTCTCTGTGTGGGCGTCGACCAAGACCAATGGTTCACCGTCCCTGAAGCCCATCCTTGCCTGGTCACCAGTGCAATGAAGCTCATCGACATCGGAGTAGCGCTTCTGATCGGCCAGGCCGCTGATGGCACTATGGAAGGTGGAAACCACTTCGGCGGAGTTGGTCTCGCCCCGTATCACGATTTCGACAGCATCGTGACCGATGAAATGCGAGCCACTCTTAGAGAGATCAGGGCAGGACTGGACGACGGTTCGATAAATCCAATGCCTTGACAGAAATATCGACTTGAATGGGGGCACCATCCACAGTGGATGGTGCCCCCGAGTCGCGTTATGAGCCGTTCCATACTCCGCAGCGTTGCCGTTCCCCTGACTGCAGTAGTTCTTGGTCTCTTGATCGGGGCCGTCCTGATCGTGTCCCAGGACGCGTCACCTCTTACCGCGTATTCCTCACTCCTTAAAGGCGGGCTTGGCGATGGAGACGCACTGCTACGGACCTTGCAGAAAGCCACACCTCTAATCTTTGGCGGACTGGCTGTCGCATTTGCCTTCAAGGCTGGCTTATTCAATATCGGAGGCCAAGGTCAACTGCTGGTAGGTGCGGTGTTCGCCGCCGCGGTTGGTTTCGGTGTCGACGGATTGCCGATGTTCATTCACTTACCCGCTGCCCTCATAGCCGGAGCACTTGCTGGCGCCATATGGGGCGGCATCGCGGGAGCACTAAAGGCAACTACCGGTGCCCACGAGGTGATTGTCACAATCATGCTCAACTTCGTTGCAGGAAACCTCACCGATTGGCTTTCCGCTAATCCCTGGAAAGACAACTCGGGTAGCAACATCGTGGCCCGAACTCCATTGGTTGAAGACTCCGCAACCATTCCCACCCTCGGTGTCGTACCGGTGGGGTTTCTCCTAGCGGTAGTCGTCGCCGCAGGGTGCTGGCTGGTCCTTGAAAGAACTACTTACGGATTCGAAGTTCGTAGCATTGGTCACAACAGAAACGCTGCTCACTACGCGGGCATCAAAGTGGGCTGGATCATGGCCTCCACTATGGCAGTCGCGGGAATGCTTGCAGCTTTAGGCGGTGCCGTAGAAAGTCTCGGGGTGGACGGCCGGTTCGAAGCTGGAGTGAATGTCGGCCTTGGTTTTGAAGGCATCACCATCGCACTGTTAGCTCGAGCGAACGCCCTAGGTGTTATACCCGCAGCGTTGCTGATCGGATTGATGGAAGCCGGTGCGTCGAGAATGCAATTCAAAGCAGGCGTAGCCCCTGAACTCATTGACGTTATTCAGGCCCTCATCCTCTTTTTCGTCGCCGCGCCCATGATTGTGCGTTGGCTTCTTCGTATGCGTCAAGGGGACTCAGATCAACTTCAATTGGGCGCGGGATGGGGCAACTCATGAAGCTCCGGCATCGGCAAATGGTATGGATCGGAGTTGCGCTGATTCTTGTTCTTGTCTGGAGTTTCTATTCAGCAGATGGTCCAAAAACCACAGCGGTACTAGCTGGAACAGTCCGCGCTGCGACGCTGCTCGCATTAGGCGCTATGTGCGGCATGATCGGTGAGCGTTCCGGCATCGTGAACATCGGCATCGAAGGCCAGTTCCTGATGTCAGCGTTCTTCGCATTTACCGTTACCTCCATAACGGGTTCACTGGCCATGGGAGCCATTGCGGGTGTAGCAACCGGACTTACGATGGGATGGTTGTTAGCCGCGATGGCGGTCGGCCTTAAAGTGGACCAAATCATCGCTGGCACGGTGTTGAACATCGGAGCGCTAGGTCTGACGTCGTTCTTTTATGACCGCAGTCGATCACTAGGTGTCAGCAAATACACAAATGTCGACGTCGGATCGTTAGCTGATCTTCCACTTGTCGGGACCGTGTTTTTTAGTCGACCACCACTCACCTATCTCACCATGGCCCTATTGGTAATAGTTCACATTGCGTTGTTCCGATCAGTATGGGGAATGCGAACTCGCGCGATTGGCGAACACCCAGGTGCGGCGGCCACCGTGGGTATCGATGTGGTGCGTTTGAGATACTTCAACGTCACCCTCGCCGGTGGATTCGCAGGCCTCGGGGGTTCATACCTCGCGCTCGAAGCAGTCGGCACCTTCAGTCGTGCGATGTCTGGAGGCCGAGGATTTCTGGCTCTCGCAGTCATGATTTTTGGTCGGCGGACCCCCTTTGGTGCGTACGCGGCGGCGCTATTTTTCGGCTTTACCACAGCTCTGCAGAATCACTTCCAGCTCAACAGCACTTTCGACATCCCGCCTCAATTTGTTGGGATGTTGCCATTCGTCGTAACGATCATCGTTGTCGCGCTCAGCGGCCTGATGGGATCCATGCGAGATCCAGCTGCGCTTGGTCAAACATACGAGAAAGGCTGAACGTGACTGACCTTCTCCTTGCCGCTCGAAATGTGACGAAGCAGTTTCCGGGTGTTCTCGCCAATGACGATGTGTCGGTTGAGTTGAAACCGGGCCGTGTTTTGGCTCTGTTAGGTGAAAACGGGGCGGGCAAGAGCACGCTCGTGAATATCTTGTTTGGCATGTATCGACCTGACGGGGGGCAGATCATCATCAAGGACGAAGTCGTCGACTTACATGGACCTGACGACGCCATTTCCCGCGGCATAGGGATGGTGCATCAGCACTTTCAATTGGTGCCTCCCATGCGCGTTGTAGAGAACATTGTGTTGGGCGCCGAACCAACTAAGCGTGGTTTGGTCGATCTTGACGAAGCGCGGCGTCGCGTCGTCGAACTTTCCAAAAGGTATGGACTAGACGTCGATCCGGACGCGTTAGTTGAAAATCTTTCGGTTGGTATGCAACAAAGAGTGGAAATACTAAAAGCGCTTTATAGAAACGCGGACGTTCTGATCCTGGATGAGCCAACAGGAGTTTTGACTCCACAAGAAGCAGACCATCTGTTAACTGTTCTTCGAGGTTTGACCGAAACTGGCGTAGGTATCGTCTTCATTACCCACAAGCTGCGTGAGGTTCTCGCCGTCGCGGACGACATCGTGGTCTTGCGCGAAGGTCGGGTGGTAGGAGCCACGACACCTGATCAGGCCACCGAAAGCCGGTTGGCCGAAATGATGGTCGGACGTAGCGTTGTGCTTCGCGTCGAAAAAGCGACCGCGCAGCCAGGGGATGTCGTGCTCCAAGTTGATGATTTGAAGGTCAATGACGACCGAGGCCAACTTGCCGTTGATGGGGTAAGTCTCGAAGTGCGAGCGGGTGAAATAGTGGGGGTGGCTGGGGTCGAAGGAAACGGTCAACGAGAATTGGTGGAAGCAATCACCGGTCTACGGCATGTCGCGGCTGGCGCGATGGCAATAGCGGGCAAACCATCAACGAATAATTCGACCCGCCAGATCGCAGGAAATGGCGTTGGACACATCCCTGAAGACCGTGAAAAGCACGGCATAATCGCGGCCTATTCTGTTGCCGAAAATTCTGTGCTCAACCGCTACCACCGCAAACCCTTTTCGAGCCGAGGCATCATGCGCCGAGAAGTTATCTACGAACACGCACAATCTGTAGTCGAAGAATTCGATGTTCGAACGCCTAGCGTCGCCGTGGCTGTCTCGAGCCTGAGCGGGGGAAACAAACAAAAGTTGATCGTCGGTCGTGAATTCAGTGAAAACATCAAGCTCTTGGTCGCTGCCCAGCCAACTCGCGGCATTGATATTGGGGCCATCGAATTCATCCACCGTCGCATCGTGGAGCAACGCGACAAAGGAGCTGCTGTTTTGCTCGTATCGGCTGAACTTGATGAAATCCTCGGCCTCGCTGACCGCGTAGCAGTTCTCTACGACGGCAAACTCATGGGCGTCCTTGACGCGAATGTGGCCAATCGCGAGAGAGTTGGTCTGCTAATGGCAGGTATCACGGACTAGTCAATTGCCGGTCAGATCACTCGGTCGCTGCCACCATCTATGGGAATCTGAGCGCCCGTTATTCGACTAAACGAGTGCCCACACATCGTTGCCACGAGCTCTCCGATATCGCGACTAGTGATTTCTCTGCCTAGAAGGTTGCGATGCCTGTACTCATCGGCAGTTAATCCGTAGTTCGCTGCTCTTTGTTCAATGAGTTCCTCTGACCACAGGCCCGTGTCAAAGACGCCATCGGGATGAATGGTGTTCACGACGATTCCATCGGCAGCCCACTCCAACGCAGCGACCCGCCCTAGTTGAGTCATTGCTGCCTTGGAGGTGCTGTACGCGGCGGCGCCCGCTCCCGGTGCTGGAACATTTTTCGATCCCACCAAAAGCACACGACCACCATTGGGTGCCATGCGCAGAAAGGGATGCGTAGCCCGAAGCAAATTAGTCACTCCGTTCAGGTTCACGGCCAGGGTCTTGTCCCAGTCGTCTTGAACGAGGTCAGCGATGTGGTCGGATGCCCCGAAGATGCCGGCAGCGGCGACTACCATGTCGATTCCTCCGAACCGCTGAACCCCAGTATCCACAGCAGCACTCAATGCGTTTGGGTCGGTAACATCTGCAACTAGCTCACAAAATGACGAACTGTTTTCCTGTCCGGTTACGGCCGTGTTGATGTCTACGCCGATGACAGCGGCGCCCTGTTTGAGAAGCGCCTCGGCACAAGCGCGACCAATGCCAGACGAGGAGCCGGTAACCAACGCAACTTCACCGGACATTGGGAGCTTTGAACCGGACGTCCCCAATTTTGCTTGCTCGAGTTCCCAATATTCGACGTCAAAAAGGTCTGCCTCGGGAAGTGCAGCGAACCCCCCTAACCCTTCGGCTGCTTCGATTACGTCGATCGTATGCAAGTAAATATCTGACGCAATTTCGCAATCAGATAGCCGCTTGCCTGCTGTGAGGAGTCCCAACTCTGAATCGAGCACTACCCGGGGAGCCGGGTCGAGTTCTTGAATATTGGCGAAACGTGCCTGGTTCCGCTCAAAATACTTGTGATAATCGGCGACAAAGCCTGCGACGTCTCGGCCGACTAATGGGAACTGCTTCGTTCGGATGATGTGATCGGGAGTGGCAGGCCCGCGACATGCGATCTCTTGCACATCTTTCCTCGCTGCGAAGGAGTTGGAACGGACGTTGGCGGTGCGTGCCAGGAGCATCGGTGAACCTGCCGCTGCAGAAAGCTCGTTGCGGAGGATCGCCTGGTCCACGGTTGCGCCTTGTGTTGCCACGCGTTCAGCAGCTGCTGCCGAAGCTGTGATGTTGGTTCCAGCAAAAGACTTCAAGTACTCCTCCGCCTGAGTGATTACCTCGATCATCTTTGTGTAAGCCTTTTGGGTGGTCTCACCGAAAGTGAACACGCCGTGGTTCATGAGCACCATTGCCATCGTTTGTTCGTTGGCTTGCCGATCGAATTCATGGGCACAGGCTTTCGCCAAATCGAACCCCGGCATCACGTAGGGCACCACTACAACCTTGTCGCCCCACAATTCTCGAACTCGTTCCTCGCCGTTAGCCGTGTTGGTGAGGGCCAAGGCCGCGTCAGCGTGAGTGTGTTGTACAGCAACAAACGGTAGAGAGGCATGCAAGATTGCCTCCACTGAAGGATTAGGCGCAGAAGCGTTGAGCAGGTTGAGTCTCAACTGGTTCACCATTTCGGTGTCAGTCAAAGACGGTAGGTCCGCTAAACGCTTCACGGCATCGAGGCGAAGAGGAGCAAACCCTTCCGGTTCAATCGTTGCGAGATCCCACCCGCTTCCTTTCACGTACAAGACGGCAAGTTGGTCACCGTGAATGTCGACCTCGTGAGCTTTGACGGAAGTGTTTCCTCCTCCGTGCAGAACTAGGGCAGTTTCAGCCCCCAAGAGCCTTGACCCGTAGACGCATTCGCCGAGGGCGCCAAGAAATTTTCCGGCCTCTTCCGTTTCCCATCGATTTTTCATCGGAAGGCTCCAGCTCGTAAAAGGGCATCGGATATTGATGTCTGAAAGGGCGCTTGTAATACGCCAACTTCAGTGATGATCGCTGTAATGAGATTTGCAGGGGTGACATCGAACGCCGGGTTGGCGACCGCCACGCCATGGGGTGTTACTCGCTTTCCCTGAATTTCGTGGACCTCACTTTCGTCGCGCTCTTCTATTTCGATGCGTGCGCCGCTCGGTAGAGCTGGATCGATCGTGGAGGTAGGCGCAGCGACATAGAACGGGATCCCAGCCTCTCGCGCCGCTAATGCATGCCCGACGGTGCCGATTTTGTTCGCGGTGTCACCATTTGTTGCGATCCGGTCTGCTCCCACGATGTAGGCATCCACCTGGCCCGACAGCACCGTTGAGGCCATGGCCGCATCCGGGAGAACGGTCACATCGATGCCGGCGTCGTCGAGCTCCCAGGCAGTAAGCCGCGCTCCTTGGAGAAGAGGCCGGGTCTCAGATACAAAAACTCGAAGTGATTCACCTGCTTCCGCTTTCGCGTACATCGGCGCTAGAGCGGTACCGGGTCCCGCTGTCGCTAGGCGCCCTGCGTTGCAATGAGTCCCAATGGTGGTTGCCGCCCGCAACAGTTCATGGCCCAAACGGCCAATCTCTCTACAAGCTGCCGCGTCCTCCTCGGCCACTCTGCGCGCTTCGGCAAGAAGAGCTGACCGCAAATCATGCAAGGTTTCAGTTGAGGACACAGCGTGATCTATGACCCGATCCACTGCCCAACGAAGGTTGACGGCAGTTGGACGGGCATCACCGATGAATGTTCGCAACTCTTCAAGTCGTCTAGTTGCATCTCGAAGCGTTGAAGGCGCGCGCTCGTCTAACCCCACAACTAGAGCCAACGCTCCGAACGCTCCCAGTGCCGGCGCGCCACGAATGGCCAGGCGCTGAATCGCGTCAACGGCCGCCGCGGCGGTCCGCACTTCGATAAGTCGTACCTCCGCCGGCAAGAGCGTCTGGTCAATAATTCGGATGTGATTTTCGACCCATTCCATCGGTGGTGTCGGGTTTTTCATTACGGGGTTCCGTACAGGCGATCGCCAGCATCTCCGAGCCCTGGCATGATGTACCCGATTTCGTTTAGGCCTTCATCAAGCGCGGCCGCTATGACACGAACTCGCGGATGATGTGTAGCGAAATGTTCCACCCCTTCAGGTGCCGCAACGACACACATCAAAGTGATGCTTTCTGGATCTTCGGCTGCCACCCGATTGAGTGCTGCTACCGCACTGTGCCCCGTGGCCAACATAGGGTCAACCACAAGGACATAGCGGCCAGCGAGGGTGGGGAGCTTTACCAGGTATTCGACAGCTTCGAGGGTTTCGTGATCTCGAACAAGACCAATGAACCCCACATCTGCATCGGACAGAATCCGTAACACTCCGTCAAGCAAACCGTTACCTGCGCGAAGAACCGAGACCACTACCGGGGTGCCTCCTTGTAATTCGCGGCCAGTTGTCTCAGCCAAAGGAGTTTCGATGGTTACAGCAGTTGTTGGTAGCTCGGCGGTCGCAGGACCAACCATCAACTGGCCAATTTGTCCAAGAAGCTGCCTGAACTCTTCGGTTTCAGTTCCGGTTGATCTAAGACGATCAGTCCACGCTGTTAGAACGGGATGCTCAATGACAGTAAACATGGTCCCAGGCTAGAAGCAGGCGCCTCGTCGCGCCGCATGGCTGACATGCTGGAGCGAACAAGGAGGTGCCGATGATTGTTGTGGGCGATGAGGTACGAGCAGCAATTTCTGCGAAACAGGCAGTGGTTGCTCTGGAATCAACGATCTTTTCGACGTTGGGATTGCCGGCCCCTGCGAATTCGGAGGCCTTAACTAGATGCAGCGCCGCGGTTCGAAACGCGGGTGCCGTTCCAGCTCTCACTGCCGTTGTCGACGGTGTGATCTGGGCTGGGGTCCCTGAGGAAATGCAGGAACGTGTCTTGAGTGCATCGGTCAAGGTGGCTGCTCGAGATCTTGGTGTCGCGAGTGCACAGCGGCTACCTGTTGGGGTAACAACAGTTTCGGCGAGCCTCGCCATCGCCGACCAGGTAGGCATTGAAGTGTTCGCGACCGGGGGTATTGGTGGCGTACATCGCGGCAGTGAAATCAGCGGAGATATCTCCGCTGACTTAGATGCCATCGCTCGACACGGAGTCACAACCGTCAGCGCTGGAGCCAAAGCATTCTTAGATTTGGCGCTTACCTTGGAGTACTTGGAAACTCAATCAGTCCCCGTGGTGGGCTGGCGAACCGATCACTTCCCGGCGTTCTACTCACAAAGCTCTGGGCTAGAAGTTCCACATCGCGTCGACGACGCTATTTCGGTCGCTCGCATTCACGTCGCTCGACGTGAACTGGGGCAAGGAGGCATACTCCTTGCTGTGCCGATCCCAAGTCATGCGGAACTAGATACCCAACGAATCGCGGACGCTATCGAAGAAGGGCTCAATCAAGTCAAGAGTCGACAGCTTTCAGGACCTCAAGTAACTCCTGTTGTTCTTGCCGAAATAGAGAAAGTAACCCGCGGAGACAGCGTCGACGCCAACCTTGTATTGGCAGAACACAATGCTGACATTGCGGCACAGGTTGCCTTGGAGATAGCGCAACTGTGAACGGCGTCGAGTTGTTGGTAGTAGCTCTCGCAGTGGTGCTGGGTTCCTTAGTAAAGGGGGTAACTGGTCTCGGCCTACCCCTTACGGCGGTGCCGGTGATCGCGTTTTTTGTTGGAGTCGAAGATGCTGTAGTGATAATGGCTGCACCCACCGCGGTAAGTAATGCCATGTTGGTTCGAGAACATCGACACGAACTTCGTTCCGCAGAACATTTGCCCCTGTTCGCTGGGCTTGGAGCAGTGGGCGCTGTTGTTGGAGCATGGGCGCTCCCCCGAATCGATGAACGGGTACTTCTTGTGATGCTAGCGCTGCTGCTGTCGTCGTTTCTCGCATGGAGGTTCTCTTCTACCTCGCCTAGATGGTCCCCGAATGTGCAGCGATGGGGGAGAGCCCCCGTAGCGTTGACTTGCGGCATGGCCCAAGGAGCAACGGGGATTTCTGGACCGCTTGTTGCTGCTTGGTTTCAGGGTCTTGGCGTGTCCCGCGAACGGTTCGTCGTTTCGAACACCTCAATTTTTTTGTTGACAGGCTTAACCCAACTCGCAACTTTGTCCGTCACTGGTCAGTGGTCTAACCAACGACTATGGGGTGCGGCCTTAGCAGCCTCAGTGGTTGGGGTGACGTTACCTTTTGGAATACGGATTGGCCGTCGCCTGAACGCGGAGCGGTTCGAAGCCGCAGTGAGCGTAGTAATTGCTGTATGCACCATAAGTCTTCTCGTTCGAGTCTTCTAACAGGGCGATAGCGTCGACAAAATGAACCGCCTCGTCGCTCTTTGCCTACCGGGAGGGCCGACTTTTGTCGATGCCATTCAACGCGTATGGGATGAAGGCGATGCCGTGTTTCCGGTGGATCAACGGCTCCCCAAACAATCACAGTTGGACCTAATAGATCATATGGGGGCGTCGGTGGTCGTCGACTCGTCAGGAGCAACTCCTATTGCCGGAACGCCGGTTGAGTCGGGAGATGCTTTGGTAGTTGCTACCAGCGGAAGCACAGGCGTACCGAAGGGAGTTGTACTCACCCACGACGCCCTTGCCGCCAACGCCCGAGCGACAAATTCCTATATTGGTGTTGACCCCACCGTCGACAAATGGTTGGCCTGTCTGCCCCTTAGCCACGTGGGGGGGTTTTCGGTAATAGTTCGAGCCCTTCATTCTGAGGTCGACCTCGAAGTGCACAATGGATTCGAGGCCAGTCGCGTAACTGAAGCTGCTCGCAACGGAGCAACCCTCGTCTCGCTCGTTCCCACAGCGATGAGTCGCATCGATGTACAGCTCTTCAGAAAGGTCCTCGTTGGCGGCTCAGCTGTGCCAACTGCTCGTCCACCTAACGTTGTCGCGACGTACGGGATGACAGAGACTGGAAGCGGCGTTGTCTATGATCGGCGTCCGCTTGACGGCGTCGAACTTCGAATAGACCAAGGCGAAATACAACTTCGATGCCCGATGCTCCTTAGGTGCTACAGAGATGGCAGCGATCCAACAACGAACGATGGATGGTTTCCCACAGGTGATGGGGGGAGCCTAGACAGCGATGGTTTGCTCACCGTTCATGGACGAACAGGTGACATGATCATCACGGGCGGGGAGAATGTTTGGCCGGTCGCAGTTGAACGGGTGTTAGAAGAAGCGCCAGGCGTTGCAGAATGCGCAATCGTCGGACGCCCTGACGTCGAATGGGGCCAGATTGTTACAGCGGTAGTCGTACCTTCGACGGAACCCCCAACTATCGAAGGTCTCCGCGAACATGTGAAAGCTTTACTACCCGCATACTGCGCCCCGCGCGGTCTCGAAGTAATAGATCAACTCCCTCGCACGGCATTAGGAAAATTGCAGCGGCACCTTTTGTGAAACAGTTGCTGTGCAGGAGTCTTGCTATCGACGAAAGATACGCCCGTTAACTGGACTCACGTCCTCGGGTAAGTCTTCGATGAAGAGAGCCGCGGTGCCGAGCCCGTGAATCTCCTGTGGGGCTAGCTCGATTGCGAGATCTCTCGCAGTTCTGAGTCCAATCGGCCCCTCCAACAACGATGAAATCAGGACGCGAACATTGTGGTCTTGGGCTCGGGAAGCGAGTTGGCGAGTCGACTCGGGGCCTCCCAAGACGGA
>Ga0066855_10000106_pt1 | contig 16218 bp, 19 predicted proteins | sample ETNtaG_14_FD_65604 | JGI IMG/M metagenome (GOLD analysis project Ga0066855, IMG submission 65604) | Marine microbial and viral communities from oxygen minimum zone, Eastern Pacific Ocean - ETNP201406SV73 | ecosystem: Environmental > Aquatic > Marine > Oceanic | place: Pacific Ocean: Eastern...
TACTTACCATTATTCCAGATCATCTATATTCTGGATAAATTTATTGGCTAGTATCTTAACTAAGTCAAGACTTATCACTTTAGGCACTTCAAGTACTTTCAAACTTTAAGCACTTTCAACTTTAGGCACTTTAAGTACTTTTAATAGGGGTAGTATGGTGATATCATCAGGTATACAATAACTCCTGTTAAAGAAACATAAAGCCACAACGGAAGCGTTATTCTTGCGATTCTTTTGTGCATCGTAAACTTTTCCTGAAGGGCTCTGGAAAGGGTGATCAGAACCATGGGTACGATCACTACCGCTAAAATGATATGAGTTATTAAAACGAAATAATAAAAATACTTAGCCAAACCAACACCACCATAAACCACAGAATCATGTGTGGCATGATGAAAAACGTAAGAAAGAAGGAAAATTACCGACAAAATAATTGCTGAATAAATAAGCTTCTGATGAAGTTCTCGTTTGCCTTTTTTTATGGCAACTAATGCAAAAACAAGAATAAAAAAAACGGTGCCATTAATAGAGGCATTTAAAAGCGGGAGAAAATCTACCGTTTCAACCGTAAATTTTGGCATTACATATAAAGCAAAAACAGCAATAGGCAAAAGTAATGACAATATGAGTATTAATTTCTTGTGATTCATAGGTAGCAGATTAATTTAGGGTTATTTTGATTTGACAAACGATAAACTGTAAAGTAATTTCTAAACTATTTCTTCTTAATATCCTTCATCAATTTTAATTCGTCAGCGAAATATTGACAAAAACGACGCATATCTTCGGCCATTTTCTCATCGCCTGTTGCACGCTCATAAGTATCGGTCATGGCTGTTAAAGTTTGATGAAAAAAAGTTTTCATTTCATCTACTTTCATCTCTTTCGTCCAAAGGTCAATTCGTAAGGAGTTTTGCTTTTCAGCATCCCAAAGTGACATTAAAATAGCCTCTGATCTTTGATCTACCTCACCAGCATCTTCCGCTGTCCAATGAATTTTCTCAGGCACTTTATTTTCGTCTAAACTAATTTTAATTTTAATTTCCGACTCTTTCATCTTTACTGTTTTGGTTTGTAGCGCGATTCGCGTAATATCTTTTGAGCATCTTGCTCTTTGATCAATGCTGTTAAACTTATTTCAGGATGCGATTCCATATAAGAACGCACGATGTTCCACCCGATCCACTGCCCTACCCTTCCTGGGCTTTCAGTATCGAAAGAGGTGTAAAACTTAGAAAATGGTGCATCTTCTATAAAACGTTGCTTATTCTGTTGATGACTGGAAAATAAGAGCTTGTTATCTATAAAATAAGCCCAAATATTTGCTTCATTACCCAAACACCATTCCATTTTATCTTCCGGATAACCCATAACAATGTGCTCCTTATGACCCGGCAACATCAAAGATGTTAAATAGTGGATTTTTCCATAATGCAACATCGAGGCCAACAAGCTATTATCGTCTAGAAAAGGAATATTCGAAGAAAAATAATAATGGAACAGATCCGACAAAATATAATCTTTATCGAAGCCTTGTTTAATATAATCAGGAGCTGTTTTGTAAAAATGAGACTCCGAACCCAAATACATATCTAAGGCAATGAGCAGCGTGTTTCCGGAAACCACTATGGGGTCTAAACTCTCAAAATTAGAAACCCAGGTATAAATTTTTAAACTGTCATGATCCGGGAAATAATGATAGAAATATTGAAATGGGGCATTGATTTCAACATCCAATTCTTCCGTATTAGCATATGCTGAATCTACAGAATCAAACAATTCACGAATTTGTGGATCAAAAAATCGGTTTCTTAACATCGCATCATCCTGTCCTGTTTTGAAAAAATCCGGATAATCTTTTTTCAATCTAAACAGATCCTCATTAAAACGAGTGCTATCCATAGCAAAAAAAACATGGTCGAAATGCCCTGTTTTTAAGAGTGTTCGCGCATTAGAAACATCCGAAGTACTGTTGCCACAAGACTGTAAAAGGGTAAATCCTAAAAAAACAAATACAAATAGTTGCTTCATTTATATCAAAATTAATACTGCAAAAATAAGAAATGCTTGAATATCACATAAAAAGTAGATAGATATTCATCAAAAAGTCATTTTTATTACATTTGTCACTCCATTCATCAAAAGCACATGAAAACAGCAGACGTTATTACTCACATTACAAATTGGTTAAAAGATTATAGCAATCAATCCGGTACAAATGGTTTTGTAATCGGCATTTCAGGTGGGGTTGATTCTGCAATTACCTCTACACTTTGCGCACTTACCGGAAAGAACGTTTTATGCTTACTCCTGCCGATCCATCAGCATCAAAACGAATTTGATCGCTCTCGTGAACATGCAGAATGGTTGAAAGAAAAATTCTCTAATGTTTCTTTTTGTACAACCAACCTAAGTGAAACTTTCGATACGCTTTCTAAACAAATACCTACGGATCTACAAAACGATTTAACAATGGCCAATACCCGTGCCCGTATACGTATGACGACTCTTTACGCCTATGCCAGTGCAAAGGGGATGTTGGTAGCTGGAACCGGGAATAAAGTAGAGGATTTCGGAGTTGGTTTTTACACGAAATATGGTGATGGTGGTGTAGATTTAAGTCCCATAGCCAATCTAATGAAATCTGAAGTCTTTGAGTTGGCAAAAGAAATGGGAATCATAAACGCTATTCAATGTGCCGCACCTACTGACGGACTATGGGCTGACGGAAGGAATGATGAAGACCAATTAGGAGCGACCTACGACGAACTAGAATGGGCGATGAATGAATATGCCATTTCTACTAAAAATCGCTTTAATGGACGCCAAAAAGAAGTTTTTAAAACATTTACTCAACTGCACAATGCCAATCGGCATAAAATGGAAGTTATACCCGTTTGTTTCATTCCGGAGAACTTAAAATAAAACACAAACACTTACCATTACCCATAAACGATTTTTGGACTATGAAAATTTAAACGGTCTGAATGATTACGGCTTAAATACTAAAAAAAGATGTTCACTTGTACTTTATTACCATAATTATTACTCACAGACATGACCCCTCCTTGTAATTGAATACGTTTTATTTGATCTTCAAAATTTAACACCTCAGTTACTTTAGGTTTATCCTCATAATATATTTCTATCGTAGTCCTAAACGCTTGATCAGACACCATATAAATCTCAATCTTTGACGGATCTGTTTTATACATGGTATTTAAAACAGCTACTATAGCTCTGTATACCGTAATTTCTACATCTTTTTCTATTTGTCCTTGATTATTTATCGAACAAACAAAATCTACTTCCCCACCCAGATGTTGCTGCAACCGTGTAATAAACATCTTCAAGGAGGGTTCAATGCCTTATTTCATCATGGTTCTGGGCATTAATTCTGTAGCCATCGCTCTTGTATTCTCAATACTCTCCTGGATATAATTTTTGATAAAAGCTACCGAATTCTTAAGATCAACATCTGCAAGTTCTTTTATCTTCAGCTCAATGACACCTATCTGTAACATCAAAGCAGCAAGAGATTGTGCTATTCCTTCATGTAAATCCTCTGCAAACGACTCCCTATCCTTTTCTTGAGCTAAAATAATCGAGTTCAACACACGTTGATCAATCTTTTTTATGACAGTAATATTAGCCCCAAGAATTTCCTGCTTTGATCCGAATTTCATTTTCAGAAAGTCGATAGACGAATCGATAGAACGATTGTACATCCAATACACAAAGCCCAAAACGAACATATTCTTACACCGATCACGGTCTTTTGTCCCTAAAGAAGACTCCTTAAGGCTTTCTCTTGTGAGTTTCGTTACATCGATATCATGTACTTTGTAACCTTCTAAACTATGATTGTTTAAAGGATTTTGCCCCTCTTCAATACCTGCTAAACGCAAATTACGCTTATCAAAACCAGAGATGTTAACGATAATAGTACCACGTTCTTTTAATCGGGATAAATTCTTTTTTAACGCCGCAGCATTCATCACCACAAGCACATCACAACGATCGCCGGGTGTGTATACATCAACAGATCCAAAGTGAATTTGAAAACCGGAAACACCCGCTAAAGTTCCTAAAGGTGCTCGTATTTCTGCCGGAAAATCAGGGAACGTACTTAAATCGTTCCCATATAAGGCCGTGTTATTTGTAAATTGAGTTCCAGTTTGTTGAATTCCATCACCAGAATCTCCGGCAAAAAGTATAGTTACTTTTTCAAGTTTTTTGGAAACTTGAGTCATTAGATACTATTTATTCGTCTATATTTACTACTCCCTTAACTTCAGGAGCATACTTTTTTATGGATTGTTCAACCCCGGCTGTTAAAGTCATTTGATTTACACTACAACTTTGACAAGCGCCATGAAGTTTCACCTTTACCACCATATCCGAAGTCACCTCAATTAAAGAGATATCTCCACCATCCGACTCTAAATATGGTCGAATATCAGCTAAGGCTTTTTCAATATTTTGAAGCAATCCGGAATCGGTCTGTACTGACATATTTATTCATTTAAGATGAGCAACCATCCATGTTTGTAATTTTAACGGACTCTGTAGGACTTAAATTTTTATTACGTAACTCAACTTGCTCTACTACATTATTAGCTAGTTCCATAAAAGCCTTTGCCGACTCACTATCTTCCTGAAGCACTACCGGACGACCAATATCAGCCGCTTCCCGAATACCCTGTACAAGTGGAATCTCTGCCAATAAAGGCAAATTTAAATCGTCGGCAAGGTTTTTAGTACCATCTTTTCCAAAGATATAATATTTATTCTCAGGAAGCTCCTCCGGGGTGAAGTAAGCCATATTTTCTACAAGCCCCAAAACGGGTACTTGAATCGTATCTAATTGGAACATCCCTACACCTTTCTTAGCATCGGCCAGGGCAATGTTTTGTGGCGTACTTACAATAACAGCTCCTGTTACAGGAACAGCCTGCACCAATGATAAGTGTATATCTCCTGTTCCCGGTGGTAGATCAATTAACAAATAATCGATTTCACCCCAATAAGAATCTTTAATAAGCTGATTTAAAGCTTTCGTAGCCATCGGCCCTCTCCAAACCACTGCTTGTGATCCGGGAGCAAAAAAACCAATAGAAAGTAATTTAACACCATAACTTTCTACAGGCAACATAACCGGTTTCCCATTTACATTACTTGATTCAGGGCGAGATTTTTCAACATCAAACATAATATGCTGAGATGGTCCATAAATATCAGCATCTACAATACCAACTTTATAACCTTGTTTCTGAAGTGCCACAGCTAAATTTGCTGTCACTGTAGATTTCCCTACGCCTCCTTTTCCGGAAGCAACAGCTATGATATTTTCTACGCCTTCGATCTTCTCACCTCTAATCAAATTAGGATTTTCTTCCTGCTTTGCCTCTACAGTAATACGAGCATTAATTTTAGCTTTAGCATATACTTGTTTGTGGATCGCTTTTAATATATCAACTTCCACTTGCTTCTTTGCGTGAAGTGTAGGATTATGGATGGTCACATCAACATTTACTTCATCTCCAAACACAACAATGTTTGTTACCAAGCCACTCTCTATCAACGATTTCTCATCACCTTTGACCTTTACACTCTTCAGTGCCTCTTCTATTTGTTTCTTCTGTATGTTCATGCTGTAATTTTGCTCTGCAAAGGTACAAAAATCAAGGTTTTAAACATCAAATGGCTCCCAAAACACATTCTTAAAATTTAATATTCGATCCCCATCAAATCTATGTCCTTCATTTTCTAATAATTGTTTCATCAAATGAATCCCGTCAAAATGATGTTTTCCGGTTAACAAGCCTACTCTGTTAACCACTCTATGTGCAGGAATATCTCTATCATGACTGTTATTCATTGCCCAGCCAACCATCCTTGCCGATCTTACAGCTCCAAGGTATTTGGCTATGGCACCGTAAGTCGTTACCTTCCCATAAGGAATCCGGAGAACCACTTCGTAGCAACGTTCAAAAAAAGAGATTTGTTCAGGCTTTTTAGGCATTTCTATTTAACTGAAACTTGATATAGGTAATGACCATTCCCTTATCACGAAAAATACCTTCGTAATTGGTCCTAATCTTCAACAATTCATCATCCGGCTTTTGCCGATCAATATCATAACTGGAGTCTAAAATTTTATGCCCATAACCTTCTATGATTCCCAAAGTATAACCGTGAAGAAATTGAGAGTCGGTCTTCAAATGTAAGATCGCATCGTCTGCTAAGACTTTTCGATATATTTCCAACATATCAGGTGCTGTCAATCGCTTTTTACGACGTCGGTATTTAATTTGCGGGTCTGGAAAAGTAATCCATATTTCACTTACCTCACCTTTGGAGAAACAATGGTCTATGAGCTCTATTTGAGTCCTTAAAAAACCAGCATTTGGCATTTTATTATCAGTTGCGGTGCGCGCACCTCGCCACATCCTAGCCCCTTTAATGTCTACCCCAATAAAATTTTTACCCGGAAACTTCTCTGCCAACCCAACCGTATACTCACCTTTTCCACAACCCAACTCAAGGACGATAGGATGTTCATTTTTAAAAAACTCTTTGTGCCATTTTCCTTTTAAATGCAATCCTTTATCTAATAGATCGGGCCTTGGCTCCTGCACCATATTTTTGAAGGTCTCGGTCTCGGCGAACTTCCTTAGTTTATTCTTTCCCACTTCGTTCTTTTTTGCAGCACAAAAATACAAATTCAATAAGGAAACCTTTTTCTATCTTTGAATAAACAATTTTATAAAGATGCGATTCGTAAAATATACACTATTAGGACTTGTTGGAATTACTCTGGCCTTTCTAAGTTTAGGCTTCTTCCATACCAATTTTCAATATGAGAATCAGATTGAAATTAACGCCTCTGTAGAAGACTCATACGCTACGTTCATAAATGACTCTCTGAAATCAGAATGGTTGCTTGGCTACGTTGGAAATGAAACATTAAGTGGTGTTAAACTTCGTCCCGGACATCGGCGTTTATTGAAGTTTGAACAAGATGGACAAAGCTTTGAAATGATCGAGGAATTAAAAGGAATCAAAGAAAATGAAAAGTTCATTTTTGATATGGAAACTGATCTGCTTAAAGGTACTATAGAAATTTACTTTGAGGGGGATAATGAAAAAACGACCCTAAAAGTCTATTCAACGATGACCGGTTCAAATATTTTCTATCGCTCCATGTTTTATTTATTAAAAAGTAGTTTGCAAAAACAATCTCAGGTGAATTACGAATCATTTAAATTGAAGGTTGAAAGTTAAAAATAAGCTTTCAGTGGTCAGGTATCAGCTTTCAGTAAAAAACTGTAGACTGTAATTTATATCCAAAAACAGAATAAGCCCGAAGGTCTGAAACTAACTAACAAAGGCTGTAAGCCTTTGTGGTGGAAGCACATGGGAATTAAGCCCCGAAGGGGCGTAACGACATTCCGTATTGTTTCACCCCTTCGGGGCTTTACATATGTATCGTGCTCGTAACAAAGGGCTTCGCCTCTTTGTTACTATGTAGCATCCCTTCGGGATTTTAAGTAACACAGTAAGCCCCAACGGAGCGCAACTATATAGGCCCCGCATGTCCGGGGTGAAACTAAAAAGTTGGAAATAAGCTTTCAGCAGTCAGGTGTCTACTTGGAGTAAAAAAATAAAACTGAATTCGGTAAAAAATTAAAACTTTCCAGTTTAACCATTATTAATTAGTCATTATTAATCATTAGTATGCTTTTTTTAGGGTAAATGAAAAAGTACAGCCCTTACCTTCAGTACTTCGTACGTTGATAACCTGATTGTGTGCTTCGATGATGTGCTTCACAATCGACAAACCTAAACCGGAGCCGCCTTTTTCTCTGTCGCGAGATTTATCAACACGATAAAAACGTTCAAATATTTTATTCAAATGTTTCTGAGGAATCCCATTTCCATTATCAGCTACTTCCACCAAAACATTTCGATCCATATCGTACGTACGAACCAAAACCTCGCCACCTTCTCTACCGTATTTAATCGCATTAACAATTAAATTAACCAATACCTGTTTTATCTTCTCCACATCAACCTGCACCATAAAACGTCCTTTTTGCGTTTGCATTACAAGCATATTCACATTTCTTTTCTTGGCCTTCATCTCTAACTGATCGACTACATCAAGAATAACTTCTGTAATATCTACCGGCTCTTCTTCAATCTCTATCTTACCACCTTCAAGCTTTGTTATTTCGTCTAAATCCTCAACAATATGGATCATACGATTCACACTCTTATTAGCTCGCTGTAAAAATTTTTTATTGATTTGAGCATCATCAATCGCTCCATCTAATAGCGTATCAATATACCCTTGAATATTAAAAATAGGCGTTTTAAGTTCATGTGCTACATTACCAACAAACTGACGACGATAACTTTCGCGAATCATCAGTTTTTCTATTTCTTTTTCACGATTAATATTCCAAGTATTCACGTCTTTATTTACCTGTCGCAAATCCACATCTTTCAAGTCACCCGGTTTAGATTTAAAATCATGTATATTCTTATAAATAAGTTTAATTCTATTGTAAATAAATTTATCTACTAACCAACGGACTAATATAAAACTGGAAAGCCCTACCGAGGATACTAACAAAGTGGACTCTGAAAAGTTAAGTGAAAAATCAAAAACAACAAGATGTATTGCCAAAATAAGCATCAACAATAAAGAAGACACTAAAGAAACCAACCAGGACTGATCCATTTTAGATTTCAATCTGTAAAAAAGCCAAGTACGCTTATTCATTCACTTTAAATTTATAGCCTACTCCCTTAACGGTTTCGATATAGTTACGACCTAACTTCTCTCTCAACTTTCGCACGTGCACATCAATGGTTCTACCTCCTACTACAACATCATCCCCCCAAATTTTTTCAAATATTTCTTCTCTTTTAAATACTTTTCCGGGTTTTGAAGCCAGCAAATAAAGTATTTCAAATTCTTTACGAGGTAAAGACATAGGCTCTTCGTCTACAGTTACCTGATAGCATTCTCTATCGATTTTTAAACCCCCTATTTCAATAAGATCTTTAGGAGCTTCTAACTGAGTAGCAGAACCTTTTCTCCTAAGCAAAGCCTTTACCCTGCTAACAAGTACTTTTGGCTTAATAGGCTTATTGATATAACCGTCAGCACCGGCCTCCAATCCCGCCACCTGAGAGTAGTCTTCGGCACGAGCCGTTAAAAAAGTAATTAGAATATTATCATATTTCGAATTAGAACGAATGTTCTCACAAGTTTCAATTCCATCCATTCCGGGCATCATTACATCAAGGACAATTAAATTAGGCTTAAACTCCTCTAATAGATCCAATGCATTTTGACCATCGTTACAAGTTGCCACAACAAAACCCTCTTTCTTAAGATTGTAACTTAAAAACTCTAAGATGTCTTTCTCATCGTCAACAAGTAAAATGCGATTATTGCTTTGCATATTTTTAGGATGATTTGTGTAAATATAAAGATTATTGTCAGAATTTATTAGTGCAAAAAAAAACTCCGCCGAAGCGGAGTAAAATATCTATAATCCTAACCTGCTAAAGAATTTAGTGATTCCTGAAGCAAACTCAGATGGAATCGTTTCTAGCATTGAAGCTAATGTTAACTGATCATTTACACCAATTGCGATCGCAATTGAGATTATTAAACCGATCATCGCATAGGAGAAATCTTTAAACATTAATCGGAATGACGTAGCTATACTGTTCTCTCCTGCATTTCTAATTGCCATGGCAACTTCACGACCACCTAATAAACCGATGAACACCCAGGTAGTACTCATTGGCACTTGAGAGTGTAATTTAAAGTAGAATAATATAATACAGTAAATAAAATCTACAATAGTCGCAAAACGAACATCGGTGATTACCGACTTCTCTGTAACGATCTTTTGAATTCTACCACCTTTGTAGTAAAGCAACAAACCTAATCCTGCGAATATGACAAGTGCGAATCCCATAAATTCACTAAAAGCCATATCTCGTGGAAGGTAAACAGCAATGTTTGCAGCATCCTGCATTAACCATACAGACCACAAAGTCCCCGATGTAATCCATTGGGCTATCGTCCATCCAAATTTAGCTTCACCCACAAAATACTTCTTAGCAAGTTTTGATATCGCCAGGAAAACAATAAAACCAAGGAAGAATGCTAAAATGTAACCGCTCATACTCTTTGCCAATACTTTACCAATAGCAGCAGGAGCGGCAGCAAAAGAGGTTAATAGAATGAATGTCGTAGATACAGGCATTCTAAGACGCGTAAGTATTAATAAAAATACCGGTGCTGCAATTTGTAGAAAGTGGAATTCGGTTGGTGCAACCTCAAAACCCTTGGCCATTAAACGACCGTGAGAAACATCACCGGCATAATTATACCAACTATAACCTACCGTAAATAAAAAAATACCTCCGATAAAGATCCAAAGTACCCACCACTTCTTATCTTGATTCGAAGCAATGAACGTCCCTAATGTTTGTATACTATCGTTGGCAACAGCAGCATAAGCAGCAAATAAAAACCCTACCCACATAGCAATTTGAGGATAAGGTGTTGCAAACATAGCCACCATAAAGGCTACAATAACAAAAGAAAGGAATGATTTCTCGTCTTTTTGGATCCAAAGAGACACGGGGAAACTAAATCGTCTGATTAGTTTTTTCATATTAAAAAGAGTGATTTAAGCTTGAAACAACTAGCTAGGCAAGTACAGCAATCGTGTAAACTACTACTAAAATAGCTGCGTATAAAAACTTACTGATCTCAATTCTTTTTACAGTCGTAGTGTTCATTTTCTTTGTTTTTAAATTCTACACTACAAATAACAAGCATAATCCAAACAAAGCAGTTAAACTAAAATAAACCTAATGTTAAGTTTAAGTTAAGCAACCCTTTATAAGATAAAAAACTTCTGGCTTACCACCTACAAAACACTACTAAAATCAATACTAACAAACACATTACGCAACGAGTCCACACAAACTTCATGCTTAATCAAAAGGTCTAATACACGTCTTCAAAATATACCTTGTAAAACATGCAACACAATAACTTGCTCATTTAATTGTTTAAATTATTACATTTGTTTCTTGGTTTAATTATAATATTTATTGAAATATAATTTCATGAAAAATCATGGTGAAGATAATTCATATTTACATACAATATTAGGGGCTTTGCAACTGATTAACATACTAGAATATAAAAAAGGGAAATCAAAATAATAAAGTTCTCTGCACAATTATTTAAAAAAATTCTATCAAATTTAAATTTTATGACCCATCTAAAAGAAGTAAAAACAAAAGGCCAATTAAAAAAATTTGTAAAATTTCCTTTCAAACTTTACAAAGGAAATTCTTGCTGGGTCCCACCCATTATAAAAGATGAAATAGCCTTATTTGATAAAACTAAAAATCCCGTTTTTAAACATGCAAATGCCCGACTCTTTTTAGCACTAGAAAATAATGAAATCGTTGGTAGAATTGCCGCTATTATCAACCGTACCGAAATCAACAATCAAGGGCTTAAAAAAATGCGTTTTGGCTGGTTTGATTTTATCGATAACATAGAAGTTTCTAAACAATTACTTGACAAGATCGAGGAAATAGGACGGGAAAATAAATTGAAATTCATGGAAGGTCCGGTTGGATTTTCAAACCTCGATAAAGTGGGTGTGCTAACTGAAGGTTTTGACCACCTTAGCACTATGGTTACCTGGTATAACCATCCTTATTATGTGAATCACTTCGAAACATTGGGGTTTGCCGTTGAAAAAATATATTTGGAGAACAAATTTCTTTTTGAAAATGTAAAAAGAGAACCACTAGAGCGAATTAGTAGGCTCATTAAAAAACGTTACCAAATCCGTTCACTTAATTTTACAAAAACAAAAGAACTGCTTCCCTATATTGATGAAATGTTTGATCTATTTAATGAAAGCTATGCATCCTTAACGTCATTTGTTCCGATTTCTAATGAAGAAAAATCCTATTTAATAGATAAATACATTCAGCACATAAATCCTGAGTATATTAAATTTGTACTTGATAAAAACGGAAAAATGATTGCTTTTGCCGTTATCATGCTTTCATATGCACAAGCTTTACAAAAGGCAAACGGAAGTTTATTTCCGTTTGGATTTTTTAATCTGCTAAAAGCAAAAAAAACAAGCAAAGATGTTGTTCTCAATCTCATTGGCATCCATCCCACTTATCAAAAAAAAGGGATACACGCTCTACTTTTTCTGGACCTCCAGAATTCTTGTGAACAAAATGGTATTAAAAATTGTATTAGAACACCTGAACTTATCGAAAATGTTTCAATTGCCGCCATTTGGAAAAATTTCAACCCCATTACTCACAAAAAACGTTGTACCTATAAAAAAAACCTCTCAACAATTGTTGAGAGGTTTTAAAAAATAATCTTAAACGTATTTCTTCTTAAAACTTATACTGCAAGTTCATAAAAATGGAGTTTTCAGCATTCCCTTCTTCCGGAGTGAAACCTTGTAAATTTGCGGAAACAGACACGCCTTTTACAGGGCGATATTCTAAACCGGCAATCACATAATCACCATTTTTAGAGTCATGACCACCTTCACCGCAAGAAACCATATCATAACGTGCAAATACTCCTACATGATCATTTACATAATAGGTTCCATAAGCAGACACAATATTGTAATCGGCTCCCTCAATATTACCATGAGCAGACTGAGTATTGTATTCAGCACCCAAACGTAAATCCTCGGCTTTATAACCTATAAATAATGCCATTGTATTTTGGGAAGGAAAAGAAACCAATGTAGAATCTTCTTCAGAACCCTCATCAGATTTAGACATCATATCGGTATAAATACGTAGCGTTAATTCATCAACAGGCTTAAGTGTTAAACCAAAACCTTTTTTCATGTTTGCATCACTTTGGTTCTTTTTGTATCCTTCGCCATTTACCATAGTAAAGTCAAAAGCAACCATATCGTGAAGTTTGTAATCTGCAGTTAAACCCAGATCGGCTGAAGGACCCATTTTAAAGGCATCTTGAGCCGATTTTTGAATGTAACGATAGCCCCAGTTTTTCTCTTGAACTTTAAACTGCTTTAATTCTACCTGACCAAAGTTTACAGTTAATTTATCTGAAGCCTTCCATTGTAATGCAGCTACTTTTAAATATGCAGTACGCGCATATGTATCTGCCCCACCAACATCTAAGGTTAATTTAGCACTCCAGGCATCGCTATATTGGTATTTACAACCAAAATAAGCCCTTGTAATTCCAAATTCAGCAGCTTCATCATTTACACTGTAGTTGAAATTGGAGAAGATTTTACCATGTACTTTCCCATCTTGTGCATGTGCAAGGTTAAGACCTGCAAACATTAATGCAATTGTAAAAAACTTTTTCATCGTGTTTTTTCAAGTTTCTAATGCAAATCTAACAGGTCGTCAGACAAATCAGGTTAATCACTATTTAAAAGTGTGTTAAGGAATTGTAAACAAATATTTGATTATTATGCTAATAATATAATATACCACCAACAAGCAGTCTCAATTGTAGATTACAATCAAACTGTCATTAGTAAAAGAGAAACTCTAAACTAAACGAAAAAAAACATCAATACTTACTGACAATCACGAACAGACCTCACTGCAGCAATCAAGCCAACATGACTTACAGAGTAATAGGTGTTTTTTCCTACTCGTTCTGAACTGAGTACTCTCTTATTCTTTAAAGTGTTAAGATGATGTGATGCGATTGCCTGCTCTATTCTTAATGCTTTAAAAATTTCGGTAACCGACATACGAGGAGACTCTTCCAACAACTCAACTATAGAAATTCGAATGGGATGTCCAAGAACCTTTAACATCGAAGCAGCGGCAAGCAAAGCTTCTGAATTTAGATTTAATACTTTCATTTTATGGAGGGGGTTTTTCGTTATACTGCCCCAAATATAAGCATTTGTATTTAAATAATCAACCTTATACCTATTTATAACTTTATTTTATTCAATTACAAAACATACTTTCTATTAAAAAATAACCATTAAATGAAGCTATTATAATAAAATAAATACATTTTAAACTATTTAGTAATTAGAATCCTAAGAACACGAAAACATTATATTTCTTTTCTTAAACGGGCAACAGGGATTCCAAGTTGCTCTCTATATTTTGCAACTGTTCTTCTAGCTATAGAGTAACCTTTCTCCTTTAATAAATCCACCAACCTGGCATCAGTTAGAGGTTTAATTTTATCTTCTTGTTGAACAACCTCATCCAATATCATTTTAATTTCTTTGGTCGAAACATCCTCACCCTGATCGTTTTTCATAGACTCAGAGAAAAAATATTTAATCAGGAAAGTGCCATAAGGGGTATCTAAATATTTACTGTTTGCAACTCTAGATACCGTAGAAATATCCATTCCAATCCGATCAGCAATATCTTTAAGAATCATCGGTTTTAGCATGCGCTCATCTCCGGTAAGAAGATAATCCTGCTGGAAATTCATTATGGAAGTCATGGTTAACATTAATGTATGGTGCCTTTGACGAATAGCATCGATAAACCACTTTGCAGAATCTAATTTTTGCTTTACAAAAAGCACAGCATCTTTCTGTTCCTTATTCTCACTATTATTGGATTCTTTGTAACCCTGCAACAACTCTTTAAAAGAACTATTAACCCTCAGCTCAGGAATCATCCCGGTATTCATAGTTAAATCCAACTGTCCGTCTACTATTGATATTCTAAAATCAGGAATAATATGCTGCACTACTTTAGATGAACCAAAAGCCCCGGGCTTAGGATTTAACCTAGAAATCTCTTTTAACGACTTCTTCAAAAGATCTTCCGGGACAGACAAACTTGATCGTAATTTATCATAATGCTTCTTTGATAAAGCATTAAAATGATTGGAAACTATTTCTCTTGCTAATCCAATAGATTCATTCGTTGACTTTTCACTTAACTGAATTTGCAAACACTCTTGTAAATTTCTGGCTCCTATTCCGGAAGGCTCAAAATCCTGAATAACTTTTAAAACCTGCAAAACCTCTTGCTCACTGCTTATAATATTTTGAGTAAAAGCAAGATCATCAACTATGGCAGAAAGCTCTCTTCTAATGTATCCATTATCATTCACACAACCAATTAGGAACAAACCTATTTGATACTGATGGCTATCAAGATCCCTAAGGACAAGTTGTTTTTCTAAAATCTCAATTGAACTAACCCCCATTGCCACAGGAATTGACTTCTCTTCTTGATCTGAACTGGTATTATTTGCAACTAAACGATAACGAGGTGTTTCATCATCACTCAAATACTCATCTATATTAATTTCCTGAGCCTCTATACGTTGCTCTTCGCCCGTATCGTAATCTTCAGTCTCTGACGCATCAGTATGCTCTGTAACTTCTTCAATAGCTGGATTCTCCTCCAACTCTTCTTTAACTTTTTGCTCTAACTCAATGGTCGGAAGCTGTATAAGCCTCATCAACTTAATCTGTTGAGGCGAAAGCTTCTGTGCTAACTTTTGCTGTAGAGACTGCTTTAACATATAGGATTAAAAATCTGCGTTTTTTGGAGTTCTTGGAAAAGGAATAACATCTCGAATATTACCCATACCTGTTACGAACAATACCAATCTTTCGAAACCTAAGCCAAAACCACTATGTGGTACTGTACCAAATTTTCTAGAATCAAGATACCACCACAATTCATGCTCCGGAATATCCATCTCCTGCATTCTGGATTTCAGAATATCTAATCGTTCCTCTCTTTGAGAACCTCCAATAATTTCTCCAATACCCGGAAATAACACGTCCATAGCTCGGACAGTTTTTCCATCGTCATTCATGCGCATATAAAATGCCTTTATATCTTTAGGGTAATCCGTAATTATAACGGGTTTTTTAAATTTTTTCTCTACCAAATACCTTTCGTGTTCTGACTGGAAATCAGCGCCCCACTCTTCAATTAGATACTTAAATTTCTTTTTCTTATTAGGCTTAGAATTTCTTAAAATATCATACGCCTCTGTGTAAGTTATGCGTTCAAAATCATTCTCAATTACAAATTGGAGCTTTTCAATAAGGCCCATTTCCTGACGTTCTTCTTTTTTCTTATGCTTTTCTTCTTCCTGCAAACGCTTGTCTAGGAATTCTAAATCTT
>Ga0066855_10000109_pt1 | contig 15925 bp, 20 predicted proteins | sample ETNtaG_14_FD_65604 | JGI IMG/M metagenome (GOLD analysis project Ga0066855, IMG submission 65604) | Marine microbial and viral communities from oxygen minimum zone, Eastern Pacific Ocean - ETNP201406SV73 | ecosystem: Environmental > Aquatic > Marine > Oceanic | place: Pacific Ocean: Eastern...
GTTATTACTTTTTCAATCAAACATAATCTTAAATTGCTTGGGATTTGTTATGGTGCAGAAATTTTAGCTTTAACGTTAGGAGGAACAATAAAAAAATCCCTTTCACTTCAGAAAGGAAATGAAACTATCAGTATTTTGAAAAATAATTTAGTCTCAGAAAAGAGTATGAATGTATTTGAAAGTCATAATTTTGAGATAGCAAAAATGCCTAGTGTGTTAGTACCTCTTGCAAAATCAAATAATTGTAAATATGAAATAATTCAATATGAAAATAAATTCATTTTTGGAACTCAATTTCATCCTGAAATGAGCCCAGATGGTCACAATTTGATTGAAAAATTTTGTTTACTCTGATTGATTTTAATAACTCTGAAAATTCTTTGATTTATGGAACAAGAAAATCATGAATTAATTTTACCTCTAATTGATGAAGAAAATCCCTGTTTACCATTACCTATTAACGTAGTTTCAAAATATTGGAATATTGATTTACCTATGGCTGAAGCCATAGAAACTACAAAAAAATATTCAGGATTTGACGGCAGTATCCTAATTGAGGGAATAGAATCTGCTGAAAGACATGGTTTGACATGTAGAATTATTCATTCATCATTACTTGAGTTAAAAAAAATTATTGACATTGGAATTCCTCCAATTGTTATTCTTCCAGGAATTCCTGAAATTACACAGCACGCATCAATCATTACTGGTTATAATGATGAGGAAAAAACTATTCTACATTATGTTCAAAAAGGTAATCAGAAAGGAGAACAACAAGAAGGTGCGATACCTCAAGAAATCTTTGAGAAGGAATGGTCTGAAGAAGGGCAATTATTAATTATTTTAGCTCCTTCTGAAATACTATCATCTTTAAAACTTGAAAATGATTCTAATGAAAAATCAAATAGATTATGTTTTGAATCTGAAAGATCAGCTATTTTAAAGAATTTTTCTGAATCCCTTGAATTCTTAAAACAAGCAATACAGCTTGATCCTAATAATTCAACAACATTAAATTTATTGGGAGCAATTTTGAATGGACAAAATTCACCTGAATGTATACAGTATTATAAAAAATGTCTAGAACTTAATGATAAATCATACTTGACATTAAATGGGCTTGGAAATTTTTATCTTAAAACAAATGAATTTGAAAAAGCAGAAAATTTTTACACAAAAGCAATTAATGTCAATCCAAAACGTTCTGCCAAAATTTACAAAAATCGTGCTTTTCTTAGAGAAAAACAAAATAAAAATTCAGATGCAAAAGACGATCTGAAAAATTATTTAAAATATTTTCCACAAGCTCCTGATAGAGGAATAATTGAACAAGCAATAAGGGAATTGTAATGCGGAGTACGGGATTTGAACCCGTGACCTTCAGCTTGGGAAGCTGACGTCATACCAGACTAAACTAACTCCGCCTAGAAATAATTCATCAATTATGATTAAATATCTTGATTAGAAAATAATATCATGGATGCAAGATGCCCAGAATGTGAAAAAGTTGCAGTTTTGGATGAAGATATCACTAAAGTAAAATGCCCACACTGTAATTTTGAAGCAGATTATGATGCATATCTTGAAATCATGAAAGACCAAGCAATCAACATGGCAACTGATTACATTCCTGATAGATCTGGAATGTAATTACCAATAATTTCCTTTATCTGAACAATCTAAATGAGCACCACAGTTAGGACAAATCATATGACATGCTTGCATATCCACCATTTTATTATCACATCTTGGACATATGATCTGTTCTTTCATGACTAACTTTACCAATATTGATTTAAAAATAATGTCCAAAGGTTAATTAGTCGTTCAACTTTTTTTTCGAATAATTGACAAACTTCAAGCTAACAATTTCAGACATTAAAGGAAAATCAGTATCAAAGGAACTTAAAGACAATGATGCAAATCCTTTGTTAGGATTACAATTAGGTAATGAAACTGATGCTGCAATTGTTGGATTAAGTGGAAAATTAAAACTCACTGGAGGCAGTGACAAATCTGGCGTTCCTATGAGAAATGATATTCATGGTGCTGCAAGAAATCGTGTTTTACTTGTTAAGGGAGTAGGACTACAAGATGCAGAAATTGGACAAAGAAAAAGAAAATTGATGCGTGGAAATACAGTATCTGAAGAAATCTATCAAATTAATTGTAAATTTGATGGTGAATTACCTGTTGAAGCACCTGCTGAAGGTACAGAAGAAAAAACTGAAGATAAAAAAGAATAACTTAACATATACCGATTTTACATTTTGACTCATGCATTGGAGAGATACACTTCCTGATTGGTACATCAAAAAATATGGATATCAACCATGTGTTAACATTGGAACTGCAGGTCATGTAGATCATGGAAAAACTACTCTTATTCAAGCATTAACTGGTTCATGGACGAGTGTACATAGCCAGGAATTAAAACGAGGGATTACAATTCGTGTTGGTTATTCAGATGCTGCTTTTTACAAATGTAAAAGTTGTGAAGAACCATTAGGATATTCTACAACTCCAAAATGTAATAATTGTGGAAAAGAAAGTGAACTCTCAAGAGTTGTCAGTTTTGTAGATAGTCCAGGACACGAAAGTTTAATGTCAAATATGCTTTCAGGTTCTGCATTAATGGATGGTGCATTATTACTAGTTGCAGCAAATGAAAAAGTTCCTAAACCACAAACTAAAGAACATCTTTTAGCTTTACAAACACTTGGAATTCAACAAATAGTAATAGTCCAAAATAAAGTTGATTTACTTTCTTATCAAGAATCATTATCTAATTATCAAGATATAACAAAATTTGTAAAAGGAACATTTGCTTCCAAGTCCCCTGTTATACCAATTTCTGCACAATCTGGATTAAATGTTGATGCACTAATAGGTGCAATTGAATCAACAATCAAAACACCTGAAAGAGATGAAAAAAAAGACACTGTTATGCATGTTTTACGTTCTTTTGATGTAAACAAACCTGGTACAAAATTAAAAAATATCAAAGGTGGTGTAATTGGTGGAAGTCTTACTCAAGGAATTTTTAAAATTGGTGATGAAATTGAGATCAAACCAGGAATCTTAAACGAGAAAAAGAAATCATATGAACCATTACTCACAGAAATTACTTCATTAGGAACTGCTGCAGGTATTGTTGATTCAGTAAAACCAGGTGGATTGGTTGCAATTGGTACAAAATTAGATCCTTCGATGACTAGAAGTGATTCTTTTATTGGCTCAGTTATTGGTAAACCAGGAACTTTACCTGAAAATTCAACTCAATTAAAACTTGAAGTTAATTTGTTTGATTTAGCTGTAGGCATTACCGAAGATGTCAAAGTTCAACCAATTCAATCGGGAGAATTACTTCGACTAAATATTGGAACCGCTCCAATATTAGGCAAAGTCACAAAAATAAAATCAAAAAATATTGAAGTTGAACTTAGAAGACCAGCTTGTATCTTTGAGGGTGGTAATGTTGCAATTAGTAGAAGAATTTCTGAAAGATGGAGACTAATTGGTGCAGGAATAGTTGGTTGAAGTAATCTGTGATACAAATTTTTTAATTCATCTAGCAACCAGAAGAATAAAAAATATTGATAATTTAGATGTGGAAATAGGTTCAATCTCTTTTGTTGTTCCAGAAGTTGTTAAAAACGAATTAGTAAAATTACAAAACATTCCGGAAAAAAATCAAGAAATAACTACAACTTTGAATTTCATAAAAAAATTCAAAACAATTTCTATTAAAGGAAATTATGCGGATCAAGAATTGATTAATCATGTTAAAAATAATCGAACTATCATTGCAACTATGGATAGAGAACTTAAGAATAAAATCAAACAATTAGGAAGTTCAATCTTGTCCATGCATAATGACAAAATTATTCTTGAAAGTTAGCAAACTTTATTTTAAAAATAATTTATTGAAAACATATGCCTGAATTTTCCATAACTAGTTCTGATTTTAAAGAAGGAGAAGAAATTCCTAAGAAATTTGGCTATAATTTTGAAAATAAAACCCCTAACATCCAATTTCATAATATGCCATCACAATCTAATTCCTGGGCATTAATTATGGATGATCCTGATGCAATGGCTGCAGTTGGAAAAGTTTGGGTTCATTGGTTAGTATGTAATATCTCATCAGAAATAGGTAATGTCAAATTTGGAATTAATGGAAAAACTGATTTTGGCGAAACTGATTATGGTGGACCTGCACCTCCTAATGGACGTCATACATACATCTTCAAAGCATATGCGCTTGATACCAAATTAGATTTAGTAAAAGGATATTCAAAACAAGAATTAGAAGAAGCAATACAAGGTCATATTCTTGCAGAAGCAAAATTAACTGGAACTTTTACACCTTAGTTTTCTAGGCATATCTTTCTGCTAATCTATATCTCATGTATTTATCATCTGGCGAAAATTTTGCAGGATGTGCTGAAATTGTTTCTTCACTACATTTCGGACATTTTTCTTTTAGTGTATAATGAAAACACTTGAGACATTTTCTTAATTGAAATCTCATCTTAATTCCCTCTTGTTTTTCTCGAGTCTTCTCGTGTAAATTTGAAAATTCCTTTTTTCTTTTCTATATTGGTTTGAATTTCAGAAATTATTGGCTTCAATGATTTTTCTGCAGATTTGAAATCTTCTGAAGTAATTGATAATCTGTACTTTGGTGCTCCCAAATAAGTAATATCTATACTAGAATCTTTTTTTAAAACATCTGTTAGAATTTTTTTAATTATTTCAATTCCATCTGATTTATTATTTGTAATTTCCATAATCCCTCTGATTTCAACTGAAGGCAGTTTAATCTTTGAGCAAATTCCTTCAATTATTGTTGCAGTTTTTTTTGCAAGCTTAAGTTCTTTAACAGATCCAATTCCGTTTCTTCCAATTGATATGAATGCATCATACACTGAATCAAATTTTGAGTAAATATCATCTTCTAATTTTTCAATTTCTTCATCTGATAAATCTGCTTTTTCTTGAACATTTTGTAATAGTGTTTTACCTTTTTTATATTTTTTAACTTCTTTTAATTTCTGTTTTTTCTGATCTTTTGAAACTTGTTTTAAAGATAGATCAATATCTCTACGTTTGGCATTTACTCTTTTAACTAGCAGTACTTTTTTCTCACCATCTTTCACAAATCTACTTACAGATCTAATCCATCCGGGAGCAATCTCTGAAATGTGCAAAAATCCCTGAATTTCATCATATTCATCTAATGTTACATAGGCACCATGATCCATAACTTTGGTGATTGTAGAAAGAACAATTTCTCCCTGTTCAGGCATTTCTTGAATTTCAGTAGACAATTCTTCTAAAACTCTTCAATGTGTAAATTAATGTTTGCTGATTAGAAATCTATGCCTTTTTTTGCTTTAATGCCTTTTTGAAAAGGATGTTTTATTTCTCTCATTTCAGTAACTAAATCTGCTATGTCTATTACTTCATTTCTGGCATAATTTCCTGTTAGTACTAAATCCATCCCTCTTGGTTTCGATTTAATTAATTTCAAAACGTCATCAATGGAAATTAAATCTAGATTTACTGCATAATTTATCTCATCTAAAATAACAATATCATAATTCCCTGATTGAATTTTCCCATTACTGATTCTAATTGCCTCTTTGGCAATTTTTTTATGATCTTCTTTTGGGCTTTTATCATCTATAATTCCCACAAATCCTTTTCCAGCAGTAATCATTTCAAATTCAGGCGCTAATTTTTTCGATGAATCCATTTCCCCATAATGCCATGAACCTTTGATAAATTGAATCATACAAATTTTTTTATTATAACCTGTTGCTCGTAAGGCAATTCCTAATGCTGCAGTGGTTTTCCCTTTACCTTTTCCTGTATATACAATAATTAATCCGGCTTCATCCATGAATGTTATTCAAATAATCTTACTAAAAACATTGAGCATTCCAAAAGATATCAATTTAAATAAAAAATGATTCTAATCATGCAAATTGAAAATTCCTAGAATTGTTTTAGCAGGTACTACCAGCGGAGTTGGGAAAACATCCATAACATGTTCAATTATTCATGCTTTACAAAAAAGGGGATATTCTGTTCAACCATTTAAAGTCGGACCTGATTACATTGATCCCAGTTATCTCTCAAGTATTTCAAATCATGATACATACAACTTGGATGTTTGGTTAATGGGGAAAAATCAATTATTGAATAATTTTATTTCTAATTCAAAATATGACATATCAATTATTGAAGGTGTGATGGGATACTATGATGGCTTTGATGGCCATTCAAATTTTGCTAGCACTCATCATGTGGCTACTTTAACAAAATCTCCTACAATTTTGGTTTTAGATGCAAGTAAAACCTCCCGTTCAATTGCAGCAACTGCTCTAGGTTTTAAGAACTTTCATAGAAATTCTAGAATTGCTGGAATAATTCTCAATAAAATAGGTAGTAAAAAACATGAAATTTTATGTAGATCCGCATTAGAAAAAACAAAAATTCCAATTGTAGGTGTTATCCCAAAAAACTCATTACTAAATATTGAATCAAGACATCTTGGATTAATTTCTACATTGGATAATAAAACTTTGAAAAAACAAATTGAAAAATTCTCAAAGATTATTTCAAAATCTTTAGACATTTCACAAATCATTAAAATCTCAAAAAACCCTATAGATCTTCCAAAAATTTCAAAATCTAATTCTAAAAAAATAAAAACTACAATTGCAGTGGCACTTGACACCTCATTTAATTTCTATTATCAAAATAATTTGGAATCTTTACAACGTGAAGGCGCAATTTTAAAATTTTTTAGTCCTGTTAAAGATAAAAAAATACCAAAATGTGATGGGCTTTACATTGGTGGTGGTTTTCCTGAAGTTTTAGGTGATTCACTTGAAAAAAATAGAAACATGAAAAAAATTATCAAGAAATTAGCAGAAAATAATTTACCAATTTATGCAGAATGTGGTGGATTAATGTATCTAACAAAATCGATTACATCGAATAACAAAAAACATAAAATGATTGGGTTGTTTGATGCCGAAACTAAAATGACAAAAAAAATGAAATTGAATTATACAAAAGGTTTGATTAATTCAAAAACAACAATTTCAGAAAAAAAACATAATTTTCAAGGCCATGAATTTCATTATTCACAATTAGATTCTATTTCTTCTGATTCTAAATTTGCTTATGTTCTAGAAATTGGTGAGGGAATTAAAAAACATCAAGATGGAATGATGGAATATAACACACTTGCCTCATACGGACATCTTTATTTTGATAGTTCAGATTATGCTAAAATTTTTGTAAATAATTGTGTAAAGTATTCAAGAAGATAATTCTGCTCTAATTAACTTGAAAATTGCATTAATTATTGCAGATGCTGATGAACTGCCACCTTTCCTGCCTAAATTAGTGATAAATGGTGTATTTTCCAATTTTGCTAATGCTTCTTTAGATTCTACAGCACAGATAAACCCGACAGGAATTCCAATAATTAGTGCTGGTTTTACAATCCCTTCTTTCACCATTTCAATTACTTCCAATAACGCTGTTGGAGCATTACCGATAGCTACAATTCCTCCATCGATTTCTGTTTTGGCTTCTCTCATTGATACTTGAGATCTTGTTTTTCCTTCCAATTTTGCAATTTCCATTATATCTGGATCTGAAATTTTACATACTATCTTATTTCCAAAATCTTTTGGATTTTGTTTATTTAACAATCCTATTACACCATTAACATCAACTACTATGCTACAACCTTTTTTCAATGCATTCATAGCACTTTGAATTGCATTTTCTTGAAAAATTATTTTATTTTTGTCTGCAAAATCAAAATCTGCAGTTGAATGAATTATTCTTCTAACAATTGGCCATTCTCTTTCATTGTATTGATGTGTTCCAATTTCATCTTCAATCATTTGCATACTTGCATCTTCAATTGATTGGCCTTTCTTAGTTTGCATCTTCAATCTCCTTTGCTCTCTCAATTATTAGATCAATCATTTTTTGATCTGCTCCTAGATGTTTTGTAATGTAGGTATTTTTTAGATTAGACTTTTCTAATGCTGGAATCAAATCATTATTGATATCTATTTTTACATGTGCTCCTTCATGAAGAAAATAAAAAACGATCACTAAAACTTTAGGACTGTTTTTCTCACATTTTTTTATACCTTCAAAAATATCTGGTTGTTCTATTTCTAACCAGCAACGACTTACATTTCTAAAAGAATCATTTAACTCATTTACAATATAATCAAGAGATGTTTGTGCATTTGGATCTTTACTACCATGTCCAATAATCATTACATCTACATCTTTATTTTGAAGAGTTACTTTGTTCTCTTTTAGAGTAGTTGTAATTCTGTTTTCAACAATCCCTACCAAAGTTTTATGCATACTCATAGGTTTTGTAATTAACATCTCAATACCACTCTCTTTTTTCAATTTTTCAACATCAGAAATTGCATTTTTTACTTTTTTCCCTGGATACAAAAAATAGGGCACTACTGTTAACGAATCAATTCCTTCCTTAAGACATTTGGAAATTCCTTCTTTGATAAATGGAGGTTCTACTTCTAAAAAACAATAATTTATGACTGAATAATCTTGTTTTTTACCAATTCCTTTACAAATAATCTCTAATTCCTCAGATGCCTCTTTTTCTCTACTACCCCTATCAATAATCAATAATCCTCTTTTCAATTCATTTTCCTCGCTATGGCTATGGTCAAATTTGGAGGGAATTTTTGCTTTTCTACAATTAATTTTCCTTTTGAGACCTTGATTGCAGCAGCTTCAGACACACTTGCAGTCCCTTCAAATCTTTTCACAGTTTCTGAAGGATTTGGAGCAGAAATTTCAGCCAAATCCTCTCTATTTACATATTCTATCGGAATATCCATTTCTATTCCCAGATCTATTAACCCTTGAACATCTTGTGGTTTTTTAATAGATACTAGTTTTGCAATTGATTTTGAACTAAGATTGAATTTCTTTAAACAATCATCAATTCCATTTTTGATTGTTTCTTTAGATGTATCCCAATGTAATCCAATACCTATCACTAAACTTGGAGGACGATAAATTACACAATTTTTATCAAACCCGTTAATTATTTTATCAGAAATTATAAGACATGATTTAGAATTTGAGTTTTTTAATTCTTCTAAACTATCATAAATTTTAACATTTTTTGGTAATTCCTTATACCAATTTTTTTTACCTGCTTGTTGGAAAACTCCAATAATTTCTTCATTTATCATGTCTGCACTAATTTTTGTAACAAAAGAATCATCATCAACTTTCCATCCAAATTCGTTTCCAACCAAATCTACCGAAATAGTTTTGTTAACATCTGCTGCAGTAGTTATCACAGGTATAGATTCTAACTTTTCTGCAATTTCATGAGTTAATTCATTTGCACCACCAATATGACCTGACAATACACTAATCACAAATTTTGTTTTATCATCAATTGCAATTACTGCAGGATCTGTTTTTTTATCTTTCAAATAAGGAGAAATTAATCTAATTATTGCTCCCAAAGAAAAAATACAAATCAATGCATTAGAATTTTTAAAAAGTTCAATAATTTTTTCAGATGTAGGCTTAGAATACCATTTTATTTTGATTCCTTTATCTGAAAATTTTTCAGGTGCATATATTTCCCAATCGGGAAAAATACTCTTTAATTCTTCTCCAATTCTTACTCCATTTTTTGTAATTGCAAGAACTGAAACTTTTTCCATATCAAAACTTTTTTTACTTTAATAAAAAACCTTATTCTTCTGATTTTCTAGATAGAATTTTCCCATCAAAATTAAACAATACTACATCAATTGAGACTCTGTTTTCACTATGTTTTTTCATGTGTTTATACACTTCATTACAAATCAATTCAAAAAACCCTTCTACATTATTTTCTTGAATAATTTCAGATACATGTCTTGCAGTATTTGCTTTTCTAATACTTTGAATAACTTTATCATCAGCATTTGATTTTTTTGCTAATTCTGCTAAAAAATTCATATCAACTTTTGAACCTTTAACATGAGTTTGTTTAACCCCTGCAGCCATTTTTACAAGTTTTCCTATAAAACCCACAACATATGCTTTCTTGATATTTTTTTTACTACATTGCTGAATTGCATATCCTGAAAAATCACCCATTTGAACAAAACAATGTTCAGGCAAATCTACTATTTTTTTTGAAAAATCTTCACTTCTCCCACCTGTTGTTAATACTACTGTGTCATTTCCCATTGCAACTGCAACATCTACACTTTGTCTTATTGATGCAGCATAAGCTGCTGTAGAAAATGGAATAACTATGCCACTAGTTCCTAAAATCGATATTCCATTTTTAATACCTAATCTTGGATTATCCGTTTTTGGTCCTAATTCTTTTCCTTTGGGAATTGAAATTAAAACTCTAATTCCTTTTTTTATCAAAACCTCTTTTCCTATACTTCTTAAATTTTCAATAATCATTTTTTTAGGAACTGGATTAATTGCAGGCTTATTAATTTCCAAACCTAATCCAGGTTTTGTTACTATTCCGATCCCTTCCCCTCCATCAATATCAATTTCATCAATTTTATCGGTAAATGACAATTCTACAATTATTTCCGCACCATGAGTTACATCAGGATCATCTCCGCCATTTTTAATTACTGAACATCTAGCTTTATCTAATTCAAATTTACAGGAAAATACCGGAATCTCAATCAGATTTCCTTTAGGTAATAGAATTTCTATGTTTTCTAATTTTTGCTGATTAATTATTGACAATAATGCAGCTTTTGCAGCAGCTGTTGCCGAACTTCCTGTAGTATATCCTGTCTTTAATTTTATTTTTTCATTTGCCACATTTTTTGTATTCATTTTACTGTATTAACTCTTGTTTGCCATATTTTCAAAATATTCTAAATAGATTTAAAATTCAAATCAATTTGATTGTGGTATGAGAAAACGTCTAAAAATTGTAATTACTGGAGCCAGTGGATTTGTTGCTACAAATATAAGAAAATATTTGTCTGAAAAAAATATAGAATTAATTTCTATATCAAGAAATAATTTTAGAGAATTTAAAAATGAACAAAAAATAATCTCAAAAAATTATGACGAAAAAATTATTTTACCTCTGATTAAAAATTCATATGCATTAATTCATCTTGTTGGAATTGGAAATCAATCTGTTGAGACTGATTTTAATACAGTAAATACTGAATTTACAAACCATATTCTAAATCTAAGTAAAAAAGCAAAAATTAAAAAAATTGTTTATACAAGTGGATTAGGTGTATCGCCTAATACATCATCAGGATATTTTATTTCTAAATTTAATGCAGAAAAACTAATCATCAATTCTGGATTAAACTATACAATTTTTAGACCTTCTTATATTGTAGGAAAAACTGATCTTTTTACAAAATATCTAAAAAAACAAATTAAAAATAGAATAATTGAAATTCCTGGATCTGGAACTTATTCAATTCAACCAATTTACGTTAACGATGTAGTACAAGTAATTTTTAAATCAATAATTGAACCAAAATTTAAAAATAAAATTATTGAACTTGTTGGCCCCGATCATATTTCTTTTATAAAATATGTCAAATTATTTTCTAAAGGTAATATAAAAATCAAAAAAATCAATTTAGAAAGTTGTTATCATAATGCAATAAACAATCCAAAATCTACCTTTGGAGTTGATGATTTGAATATCTTGATTGGTGATTTTAAAGGAAATCATGAGAAACTAAGGAAAATTTCTGGAATTGATTTTCAATCGATTATAGAATTATTAAAGTCCGGCAGATTGTTTTAATACTTCAGCCTTGTCTGTTTTTTCCCAAGAAAATTCTGGTTCGTTTCTTCCAAAATGTCCATATGCTGCAGTTTTTTTGTAAATTGGTCTCTTCAAATCTAGTTGAGATATGATTCCTGATGGTTTCATATCAAAATTCTCTCTAACCAAATCCTCAATTTGTTTTTCTGAAATTTTGTTTGTTCCAAATGTATTGACATATAATGAAACTGGTTCTGCTACTCCAATTGCATATGCTAGTTGGACTTCACACCTATCAGCAAGTTCTGCTGCAACAAGATTTTTTGCGATATATCTGCACATATAACATGCAGATCTATCTACTTTGGATGGATCCTTTCCTGAAAAAGCACCACCACCATGTCTTCCAAATCCACCGTATGTATCAACAATAATTTTTCTTCCGGTTAAACCAGCATCCCCATGTGGACCACCGATTACAAATTTTCCAGTTGGATTGATATGAGTTTTTATTTGATCATTCCACAAGTTTCCTAAAACTGGTTTAATCACTTTATCAATAATCTCGCTTGAAATTTCTTCTTGTGAAATTTCTGGTGCATGTTGTGTTGAAATTACAACCGTTTCAATCTTTGTTGGTTTGTTATCCTCATATCTAACTGAAACTTGTGATTTTCCATCTGGTCTAACCCATGATAATGTTTTATCTCTTCTGACTTGTGACAATTTTTGAATAAGTTTGTGTGCAAGTAAAATTGGTAATGGCATTAATTCTTCTGATTCATTTGAAGCATACCCAAACATCAAACCTTGATCTCCTGCACCTTGTTCTTTTTCTTCAGTCGCTGTTACTCCTTGACTAATATCTGGACTTTGTGAATGTAATCTTAAATCTACTTTACATGTACTTGCATCGAACATCAAATCTTTATTATCATATCCAATTTCTTGAATTGTTTTTCTGACTAATTCTTCTTGGGATTTTTTATCAAAATCTGCTTTAGTTGTTACTTCTCCTGAAACAACCACAAAATCTGTTGTGACCATTGTTTCAACTGCCACTCTTGAGTTAGGATCTTGTTTAAGATATTCATCTAAAAATGCATCAGAAATATTATCACATATTTTATCTGGATGTCCTTCTGTAACTGATTCAGACGTAAATAGAAAATTATTGGTCATAAAACCACACTAAATACTAAAGCTCGTTTTCTAGTTTGATAAACAATACATTATTGCCTCTTACAATAACCCTGCCATAATTTGCAATTGTTTTTCCATCGTGTAATTCCTCAGCATCAGTCATGATCAAATTCATGTATGAATCTACATTATCCATTTTACCTTTGTATTCGACTTCATTTTTTAGTCTTACAGTAACTTTCTTCTTCGTACTTTTTTGAAGAGTCGTTAAAGGTCTTTTTGCACTATTTGGTTGTGACACTAATAATTCACTTATTCTGCAACTTTATTCACCGAATAAAAGCCTTACCTCCTTTGAAAAAATTATAATTCCTTAAATTTTTTCTTCTTTTTTAAATAATCATGCAAATAATCTCAACTGGTTTACAAAAACTAAATGAATTTTTAGTTGGGGGAATCCATCAAGGAGTAATTGTGGATATATTTGGTGGAAATGGAACCGGAAAAACCCAATTATTATTACAATTATCAATAAACTCAATTAAAAATGGGGGACGTGTGTTATACTTTGATACTACCGGTGGATTTAGACCTGAAAGAATTCTTGAGATTCAAAAACAATCAGAAACTAATCTTGATTTTCTTCAGCAAATTACTGTATCTAGATTAACAAATACTTCAGAACAAATTAAATCAATTCAAAAACTTGAAAATAATAATTTCTCTTTAATTGTCATTGATAATATTACTGATCTATTTTCATATGAATACATAAAAGATGAATCAATTTTTGAAAAAAATTTGTTATTTATGAAATACATGCATGAACTATCAAAATTTGCAATAACAAAAAAAACTCCTATAATTTTTACAAATATGATTAGAACCATAGACGGAAAAGAAATTGAAAATATGAAAAGTGCAATTGATCCTTTCACCCATATCAAAATTCATCTTTTTAAAAATTCATCAAAATTTAAAGGAAAAATCTATTGGGCATTAGATAAGAAATCATTTTCTTATAATATCGATGTTTTGGGACTGTCTGATAATGATGAAGATATTTAATCAAATATCTATGAAGCAGAGAGACAATATGTTGTAACTAGGGGTTTTTGGGATTCTTAACTCTTTTTTGTAATTTTTGAAAATGCTGTTAGAAATAATTCTATTCTACCTTCTAATCCTGCTCTAGCATTTAATCCTGTAATTGAAATAATTTCCCCTAATTCACATTTGTCAATTAGTCTTGCTTGATTTCTCCACCCTTTAACCCATATTTGACCCGTATCATCCTCCACAAACATTTCTGAAAGTGAAATTGATTCACCTGTTTTTGTTTGTACTTCACGTCGTTCAGGAACTTTCAATACTATGGATTCAATACAATAATTTTCATTTACTTTGATCTCATTGATCTTTGTTCTAAACTGTGATAATGATGGAATTGATTCATCATTATCTAATTTTCTTACAAAAGAATTCTCATCAAGTGTTATTGAGTTTCCATAAATTTTTGATGGCATACATTCGATAACATCCCCTTCTGCACAAATACTTGTTGAGTTTGAAAAATCACTGATATTGAAAATGTCTTTTTTATTATTTACTGCTACAATCATATTTTTTCCAGTCTCTGTTGTTGTAATTGAAAGAACTCTTGCAATTACTGGTTCAATTTCTCCTCCATCTATTTCAATAATTGTTGCATCATTTCCATGAATTTCTAATCCTTGATTTCCAGATTTTACTCTAACACCAAGTAATCTTACTTTAGCCGACTGTGAAATCATATTTGGAACTGATGATTCGTCTTTTCCCCAAATAATTACTCTAATTCCACTACCATCCTTGCCTTTTAGCCTCATTCTTAATGCTTTTCCAGGCTGACCTCGAGAATTTGTAAACTCCATTCCACTGATTGCACCATCAATCATTCCTGATATTACAAGATCTTTTTGTCCTTCTTGTGATTCACTAACATCTTTTGTAATAGTATCTATAGTTGGAATCTCACTTTTTGTATCTGTAGTTTCAATATTTGAACCAGAACCAATGTTAATTGTTGGCGAACCATCAAGATCTGATTTCACATATGCCTTAATGATTTTGATTAAATCGCCAGGTTTTAGATTTTCAATTCCTGGTAGATTTGCTTTTTCATCCCATAGTTTTACACTAGCTGTTGAATTTGTGTCATATACTGTCATTGTTCTAAGATAAAATGGAGAACCATCTTTTCTTGAAAATTGTTTAGCAGGGGAAAGATTCAAAACTCTTGTTTCTAGTGAAATTTCTTTTGCACCTGCGTATAGATCTTTTATACTTAATTCTACTTTTTGTGGTTCTGATAATGTAATTCCATAATCTGATGCAATTAAAAATAATGCGCCTTGATCAGTTAAATAACCTGCACCGATTTTTTCTTTTTTTAGTTTAATTTCCCCTTCGATAACTTCCTTAGTTAATTCTGGTTTATGTTCAATTAATTTTTCAATTAAATTTTCAAATTCAGACAACGTATTTTTGTTAAACTTGTTCTATTAATAAAAATTTCATTCATTCAACAACCATTTTCTATCCTCAAAAAGATCGCAAAATCAATTTAATTTTTTTTCGATTTTTTAGAAATGAATTTTTTGAAATTTATAACATATTTCATTTAAATCCAGTCAAATCTTCTAATAATGTCCTTGATTCATCTCATTAACTAAATTAATAGGAAGATTGCAGATTTGTTGTGTCATGTATTGATGTAGTTCATCTATCAAAATCATATGGTTCAATCAAAGCTGTAGATGATATCGAATTTTCAGTTAAATCTGGTCAAGTTTTTGGATTCTTAGGCCCAAATGGGGCTGGAAAATCTACAACCATTAAACTTCTTACTACCTTAATTTCCCCTTCTAGTGGCTCTCTATCAATTTTAGGAATAGATGCAATAAAAAATCCTTTGAATGTTCGTCACAAAAC
>Ga0066855_10000113_pt1 | contig 15689 bp, 15 predicted proteins | sample ETNtaG_14_FD_65604 | JGI IMG/M metagenome (GOLD analysis project Ga0066855, IMG submission 65604) | Marine microbial and viral communities from oxygen minimum zone, Eastern Pacific Ocean - ETNP201406SV73 | ecosystem: Environmental > Aquatic > Marine > Oceanic | place: Pacific Ocean: Eastern...
CAAAAATAGATTTCAAAAAACTATCAGAAATCCAACAGGCGAGTTCAGTAAATTTTGCTCAACTACTGGAAAAAGTTGCTTTAATAAGCCCGGAAATGAGAATTCGCTTTTCAACATCTCATCCTCAGGACATGACAGATCAGGTCCTAGAAACTATGGCGAAATTCGAAAATATTTGCGATTACATCCACCTTCCTGTTCAATCCGGAAACTCCAGAATTCTTAAAATGATGAATAGAGGCTATACCAGAGAATGGTATATGGAACGTATAGATGCTATCAAAAGAATCATCCCGGGATGTGCAATTTCTCAGGACATCATCTCCAGCTTCTGCTCTGAAACCGAGGAAGAACATAAAGATACTTTAAGCCTGATGGACTACGTTAAATTCGACTACGGATTTATGTTTAAATATTCGGAAAGACCTAACACGAAAGCTGCTCGTCAGTTTGAAGACGATGTTCCGGAAGAAGTTAAGTCCAGAAGATTAACAGAGATTATCGAGAAACAGCGTCAACATTCTATGGAATACAACCAAACAAGGATTGGCAAAACTTTTAAAGTTTTGGCAGAAGGCCTTTCTAAGCGGTCAGATGAGCACCTATTCGGTAGAACAACACACAATTCGGTAGCCGTATTCCCAAAGAAGCATTACAAACCCGGAGACTATGTTAAGGTGCGTATTACAGACTGTAATTCTGCTACATTGATTGGTGAAAGCGTAGAAGGATGAAAAAGCAACCAGTAGCATAAATCTGACAAATATTATGACTTCAGCACAAGATATAAAACAACGCTTTGGAATTATAGGTTCTGCACCTGAGCTGGACCGTGCTATATCTAAAGCTATTCGCGTAGCCCCTACCGATATCTCTGTAATGGTTTCTGGTGAGAGTGGTACGGGTAAAGAAGTTATTCCAAAGATCATACACCAAATGTCGGCTCGCAAGCACGGGCCTTATATTGCTGTAAACTGTGGAGCTATTCCGGAAGGGACTATTGACAGTGAGCTTTTTGGACATGAAAAAGGTTCTTTTACCGGAGCTACTTCCAATAGAAAAGGATACTTTGAAGTTGCTGATGGAGGAACCATCTTCCTGGATGAAGTCGGAGAATTACCACTAGCCACCCAAGTACGTTTATTACGTGTTTTGGAAACGGGCGAGTTCATTAAAGTAGGTTCTTCCAAAGCAGAAAAAACAGATGTTCGCATCGTAGCTGCTACCAACATAAACATGCAGGAAGCAATTCATAAAAATCAGTTTAGAGAAGATCTGTTTTACAGGCTAAATACCGTTCAGGTAAACTTACCTCCTCTTAGAGAGCGAAAAGATGATATTCATTTGATTTTTCGCAAGTTTGCAATGGACTTTGCCGAGAAATACCACATGCCCTCTGTACGCCTTAACGAAGACGCCATTAAACTTATTTCTACCTACCAATGGCCCGGAAATATTCGTCAACTTAGAAACATCACCGAACAACTATCAGTGGTAGAAGAAAGTAGAATGATTGATGTGGTGACACTGAAAAACTACCTTCCGGATAATGATGTAAAAACACTTCCCGTACTTTATAACGATGGGAAGAATGCTGAAAACGACTATACAGAAAGAGAAATTTTATACAAAGTTCTCTTCGACATGAAAAAAGACATTGGCGATCTGAAAAAATTAACTCAGAAGCTCATGAAAGGAGATGCAAACTTCAACGAAGAAAATGCGCAACTGAGCAACAAAATTTACTCTGAATACGATGACATACAGAATAGTAAAGCTATTCTACTACCATCGCAGTCAGATGCTACGAACGAACCTCGAACCATTCAAGCTCAGGAAATAAAACCTCAAGAAACTCTGTCACTTCAGGATAAAGAAATTGAAATGATAAAAAATGCACTTGAAAAACACCGGGGCAAAAGAAAAGGTGCAGCTACAGAGCTTGGAATTTCAGAACGTACTTTGTACCGAAAAATTAAACAATACGATCTATAAGATGTCAAAACTTAAGTACATTATAGCTTGTATCGCTCTTATTTGCAGTTGTGGAGTTTACACTTTTACCGGTGCCGACATACATCCTGATATTAAAACAATTTCTATTTCTTACTTCCAAAATCAGGCTACCTTAGTACAACCTGTGTTAAGTCAAAAGTTTACCGATGCACTTCAGGATCAGTTTATACAACAAACCTCTTTAAATTTGATTAAGACCAATGGAGATCTACATTTTGAAGGGTATATTAGTGATTATCAAGTAAAACCCATTAGCATAAGTTCTAACGACCAAGCCAATCAAAACAGGTTAAGCATAAAGGTCTTTGTGCGATTTAAAAATCAAAGTGAGCCCGATAAATCCTACGAACAAAGTTTTAATCGTTATGCAGACTTCGATAGCAGCCTGAACCTCTCTAATGTAGAAGAAGATTTGATGGACGAAATAATTATTGAACTAATAGAAGACATATTTAACAAAGCTGTTGTAAATTGGTAAAAATGCAAAGCACCCAATTCATAGAACTTATTCAAAAACCCGAAAGTATTCTAAAAGAAGACCTTTCGCGTTTGGATGACTTATGCAACGAATATCCTTATTGCTCGTCTTTACACAAATTACGACTTAAAGCTTTAAAAGAGGCTAATAGTGAAGCCTATAACAAAGAGCTAAAAATGACTGCAGCCATCTCCGGCAACAGAACGATTCTCTTTGAATACATTACTCAAAAATCTTTTCAAGCTCCAATAAAAGAACTTGTTAAACAAATAAAACAAAAACCTGAACAAACTTTAGACCTCGGAAAACCTCTCGAGTTTGATGATACAGAAAAACACTCTTTTAGTGAATGGTTAAAGCTCTCTCAACTCAAACCTATCGATAGAGAGGCAAAAGCTGAGAAAAAAGAAAAACTTAATCCGATAGAAAAAACAAATAAAATTGTTGATTTTATTACTGAAACAAAAAAGAAAGAACGCCCTAAAAAAGAATTCTTCTCGCCAAGTCAGGTGGCACAACAAAGCTTAACGGAAAACGACAAGCTTATGACTGAAACTTTGGCAAAAGTCTACCTAGAACAAGGGCACTATGACAAAGCAATTATAGCCTACGAAATTTTAAGTTTGAAATATCCACAAAAAAGTAGTTTATTTGCAAACCAAATTAAAGCCATTAAACAAATAAACCCATAGATATGTACGGATTGTTTTCTATTTTAATACTGATTACCTGCGCATTACTGTTATTAGTAATCCTGGTTCAAAACCCTAAAGGTGGTGGTTTATCTTCTACTTTTGGTGAAGGAAACCAATTTATGGGTGTAAAGAAAACTTCAGACTTTCTGGAGAAGAGCACCTGGACTTTAGCTTTAGCTTTGGTTGCATTAACATTGCTTTCTAACTTTGCAATCGACCGAAGTGAGGTAGAAACTCAATCAGATATTATCGAACAGGTAGAAGAAAGCGCTGAAGACTTCATACCAACTGAAACAGAAACTCCGGAAGTAGCGGAATAAGTTCCTTCCAAATCATACAAAATGCCAAACTGACCCGTTTGGCATTTTTTTTGACTTACTTTTAATGTTTCTAAGACAATTTGACAGAAAAAATGCAATGGCATAATTTCTGACTTGATGAAGATTGATGATTTTAATTTACAAAAACTTTAATTAGACGTAAAATGGCTGAACTAAAAATAAAACCACTTGCTGACAGAGTATTGGTTGAACCTGCTGCAGCTGAAACAACTACCATTTCCGGGATCATTATTCCGGATACAGCACAAGAAAAACCACAAAAGGGAATTGTAGTAGCTGTAGGAAATGGAACTAAAGATCACGAAATGACCGTGAAACTTGGAGACCATGTATTGTATGGGAAATATTCAGGAACAGAATTAAAATTTGAAGGTAATGACTACCTGATGATGCGTGAATCTGACCTTTTAGCAATCATTTAAAAAAAACACAATGGCAAAAGATATTAAATTCGATATTGAAGCGAGAGACGCACTAAAAAGAGGTGTTGACGCGCTAGCAAATGCAGTAAAAGTAACACTGGGACCAAAAGGTCGTAATGTTGTTATCGATAAAAAATTTGGCGCACCCACCATTACGAAAGATGGGGTAACTGTAGCTAAAGAAATAGAACTTGAAGATGCCATAGAGAATATGGGCGCTCAAATGGTGAAGGAAGTAGCATCAAAAACTGCTGACATCGCCGGTGATGGTACTACAACAGCCACCGTTTTAGCTCAGGAAATTGTTGCAACGGGTCTAAAAAACGTAGCAGCAGGGGCTAACCCAATGGATCTGAAGAGAGGAATCGACAAAGCGGTTAAGGCTGTCGTTGCCGAACTTCAAAAACAATCTATTGAAGTGGGCGACAATCTAGATAAAATTGAACAAGTTGCTACCATTTCTTCAAACAACGACAATACGATCGGCACCTTAATAGCGGAAGCTATGGCCAAAGTAAAAAAAGAAGGTGTTATTACGGTTGAAGAAGCCAAAGGTACTGACACGACTGTTGAAATCGTTGAAGGGATGCAATTCGACCGAGGTTACTTATCACCGTATTTCGTTACCAATGCCGAAAAAATGGAAGCAGAATTGGATAATCCTTACATCCTGATCTACGACAAGAAGATCTCGAACATGAAGGATATGCTTCCTATTTTAGAACAAACAACACAAACAGGTCGTCCTATATTAATTATTGCTGAAGATGTAGATGGTGAAGCACTTGCTACTTTGGTAGTAAATAAAATTCGAGGTAGTCTAAAAATTGCTGCGGTAAAAGCACCAGGCTTTGGCGATCGTCGTAAAGCCATGCTAGAAGATATTGCCATCCTTACCGGTGGTACGGTTGTTTCTGAAGAACGTGGCTTCAAATTAGAAAATACTACGATAGAAATGCTCGGAGAAACCGACAAAGTGGTTATCGACAAAGACAACACAACTGTAGTTAACGGTAAAGGAGAGAAAGAAGCGATTGAATTGCGTGTAAATCAAATTAAAGCGCAAATGGAAACAACTACTTCAGACTACGATCGTGAAAAGCTACAAGAACGACTTGCTAAATTAGCAGGAGGCGTAGCTGTATTATATATTGGTGCTGCATCTGAAATTGAAATGAAAGAAAAGAAAGATCGTGTTGATGATGCACTTCATGCTACACGTGCGGCTGTAGAAGAAGGAATTGTTCCCGGTGGTGGGGTTGCACTTGTTCGTGCTGCTACTGCTCTGAATTCTGTTGAAACAGAAAATGAAGATGAAAAAACAGGTGTTCAGATCATCTCCAGAGCAATTGAAGCTCCAATTCGTCAGATCGTTGCAAATGCGGGTGGTGAAGGTGCCGTGATTGTTTCTAAGATCCGCGAAGGGAATGCTGACTTTGGCTACAATGCCAAAACAGACACCTTTGAACACATGTTGGAAGCTGGGATTATCGACCCGACTAAAGTAACACGTGTTGCTCTTGAAAATGCAGCTTCTGTTGCCGGTATGTTATTAACTACGGAATGTGTTTTAGCTGATCTTCCTGAAGTAACCCCAATGCCTCCTATGGGTGGTGGTATGCCGGGTGGTATGCCGGGAATGATGTAAGATCTATTCTGAATTAAAAATAAAAGCCCTGTTTTGTGTATGCAAAACGGGGTTTTTTGGTAACCAGTGACCAGTTGGTAGCTCTCAGTTTATTGCCCCTAGTTGAAGGGTGTCTCGTAATTCGTTAAATGAAAACTCCCAAGGTAATGGTATAATTATTGTTCGTTTACTATTGATTCAAATCAATATAAAACTATTAATTATGAATACTAAGTATGCATACGGCCTTTTATTTTTAGCTCTGAATTTTATTTTTTATTCTTGTGAAGATTCTAAACCTGTAAATCAAAGTCATTGTCCGGCAATTATTTTGGCAGTTTACGAAGAAGAATGGCCTAACGATTACATACTTATCAATTCCGTATCAATACAAGACCAAGAGTTAAACTTAAATGTATCGCATTCCGGTGGTTGTGCAGAACACGAGTATGTGCTAATTCAAGACCCACTATTCTGCGGAACACCACCCATTTACATACCCATCCGTTTAAGCCACAACGGCAATGGTGATCTGTGTGAAGCATGGATTACCGAAGATTTATGCTTTAACCTTAATGACACGTACGAGGAATTCCCGGAAGATGAGATCACAATTGCACTTACCAATTTCCCACACCAAAGCGATACAACCTGGATTCTAAATTAACAGAATCAAAGATATCTGCTTCCCCTTCTATAGCAGTTAAATTGACCTTATCAATAGACTTAGTCATTTTCAAAAAAAAGTCCTCACTAAAAGTGAGGACCCCCTGCCAAAAAATACTCTTATTAACTGAAACTATAATATGTAACAAATGTAAGTATTTAATTATGCACAAATCAATAGGTGTTAATACTCAATGTTTAGGTGATATCACCTATGAACATAAAAAAAACCCACCATAAGGTGAGGATTCCGTCAAAAAGTAATACCTGAAAATCGGTTACTATCGTGCGCTATAAATCAATAGGTAATACAACTCATTACTAGAACTGGAAGCACAGAGATTAGCTTATCAAGAGTGCTTTAACAGTATCGGCAATAAGCCTACCTTCCGCCTTACCGGCAAGTTCTTTAGAAGCAACTCCCATCACCTTCCCCATATCAGCAGGGCCGGAGGCACCTAGTTTATTAATGATGGCTGCCACAGCTTTTTCTAATTCCTCTGCACTCATTTGTTCTGGAAGAAACTTTTCTAAAACTTTTGTTTGAGCAGTTTCGTCGGCGGCCAGATCAGCACGACCTTGTTCCACATAAATTGCTGCCGCATCTTTACGTTGTTTTTGCATTTTCTGAAGCAATTTAATCTCTTCAGCTTCGCTCATTTCACCCGAAGCCCCCGTAGCTGTTTCTGCTGTTAACAATTCAGCTTTAATGGCTCTAAGTGTTTCTAGGGTCACTTTATCTTTCGCCTTCATAGCCTCTTTCATGGCCGGCATTATTTGTGCTTTTAAACTCATCGCTTTGGTTTTTAATCTACATTATCATGTAAAAAGGAGTTTTTGTTTTTCAACTCAATCTCACCATCTTCATTCGTATTTAAGCTAAGTCTCGATACTGTCTCCTCAGAAGAGTGTTTGGCTTCGTTTAACTGTACGCCCTGTCTTTTATATGCAGGCTCACTTTCCGCCATATCAACAACTGAACTATTTCTGAAGCGGTAATTAAACTTTTGCAGGCGTTCTTTACGCTTTTGAGCCCGATCTATTTGCTCTTGTAAGGCCTTGCTATGTGTAGATAAGGTTACACTCGATTTTTCCTCAATAGTAGCCGGTTTTTCTACTGCCTCAATCTGAACTTCTTCATGAACAGGCTCAACTTCTACATCCATACTTTGCAGTACTTGCTCACGAACTACATCAGGACCGGAAACCTCAGTTTCAACAAGGGTTTCTTTTATCGATACCGATTCTTCCGTTTCCATCTGAGTAGGCTCAAAAGAAAACGATTCTTCTTCCCCTTCATCTTCTTCTAAACTCAGTGTATGAACTATCTTTTGCTCTTGCCCATTAGATTCTACCGGTTCATCTAAACTAAAATTAATCGGACTTTCTTCGATAGCTTGTTCGCTATCAGACCCCAATTCAAAAGAAATGGGCTCTTCTTCAATAGCCGAATCAAGGCTTTCCGTATCAAAAACCTCATCTTCAATTTCATCAATCTTAAACTCAACTTTTGGCTTCTCCGAGTCTTCTATTTCTAATAGCTCTTCCTCAATTTCTTCCAGAAGATTAAACACAACTTTTGGCTCCTCACGTAGGCTAAGAGCAGGTTCATTCGTGTTTTCAGCAACATCAAACTCAAAAGTCATACTTACCTGTTGCTGTGTTTCTGCCGTGTCTGCTTCCGGAGTTTGAGTGATTTCTTGCGCTACTTTTCCTTGAACTACAACTTCAGGAGTCGCTATCGTCACTTCTTCCTGATCGTAATCTTCTGTTAAGATATGCTTTATCTCCTCAGTAGGCTCAACAACAAGCTGAACTTCAGGAGTCTCTACCCTCACTTCTTCCTGATTGCAATCTTCTGTTAAGACATGCTTTATCTCCTCAGTAGGCTCAACAACAAACTGATCTTCAGAAGGCATTATTGTAGTAATTGGCTTTTCAATAGCCTTTATTGGCTGTGTTTTATCTTCCAAATCGTGAACCACCTTCTCCGGAATTCCGGTAAGTGGATTTACCACTTTTCCTTCATGGAAACCTGTAGCAACTACCGTTACATTAACTGCAGATTCGAGTTCTTCATCTTCGGCAACCCCCATAATAATATCAGCAGGAGCCCCTCCTTCAATCATCACCTGATCCTGAATGAAATCAGAGATCTCACCCATCTCTTCAAAGGTCACCTCTTCGGTACCGGAAACGATAAGTAACAGCACTTTCTTTGCCCCTCGAATATGATTATTATCTAGCAAAGGAGATTCTATGGCACCTTTAACCGCTTTTATAGCTCGTCCATCACCCAATGCTGTTCCGGAACCCATAATAGCTGTACCACTATTAGACAAAACCGTTTTAGCATCATTTAGATCAATGTTTAGATGTCCTTTTTGCGTAATTACTTCTGCAATACCTCTAGAGGCCGTGGCTAATATTTCATCTGCTTTTGCGAAACCTGACTTAAAGCCAAGGTTCCCGTAAATCTCGCGAAGTTTATTATTATTGATAACAATGAGAGAGTCAACGTGTTCTTTTAGTTCTTCGATTCCTTCTTTAGCCTGAGACATTCTAAGCTCACCCTCAAAAACAAATGGAATGGTAACAATGGCTACCGTAAGGATATCCATGTCTTTAGCTGCCTTAGCTATTACAGGTGCAGCACCTGTACCCGTTCCACCACCCATTCCGGCATTAATAAACACCATTTTGGTATTGCATTCCAAAACATCAATAACATCCTTAATATTTTCTTCTGCAGCCATCCTGCCTTTAAGTGGCCATGCTCCTGCTCCCAAACCTTCAGTTACAGAAACTCCCAACTGAATTTTAGTAGGGACAGGACTATCATCAAGGGCTTGCTGATCGGTGTTGCATACTACAAAATCTACGCCTTTAATGCCCTTTTGATACATGTAATTTACGGCATTACTACCTCCACCTCCTACTCCGATCACCTTAATCGAAGAGGACTGGTTTTGTGGCATATCAAAATCTAAATCAGGCATAACTTAAGGGGTTTATTGTATTAATCCTCATTGGCTAAAAAATTCATAAATCCTCGCACCCACTTATCAAAGAAGGATTCTTTAGGATTTACATCCGTTTCACCTATTGGGCTAGGCTCCGAACTCGGTAATGTTTTTGCATCTACCTCATCAATAGACTGGTTAACAGGGTCTGGCTTTTCTTCTACTTCAACGAAGTTGGGTATTTGAGGGTTTTTCTCATTAAACTCTACGCCCTTCATTACCAAACCAATGGCTGTGGCATACATTGGACTTTCTAATTCCTGACGAGCACCTTTTGCCAAATGCTCATTCGGGAAGCCAACACGCGTATCCATTCCCGTTTCATATTCAAACAACTGCTTGATATGCTTCAACTGAGAACCACCTCCGGTTAAAACAATTCCGGCAATTAATTTTTTCTTTCCTTCTTCATGCCCATAATTCTTCACTTCAACATAAACCTGGTCAATAATTTCTACCAGGCGAGCATGAATAATTTTGGACAACATTTTTAATGAAATTTCTTTTGGCTCTCTTCCTCTTAATCCCGGAATAGAAACAATTTCATTTTCGCTATTTTCTCCCGGCCAGGCCGAACCAAATTTCATTTTCAGGAGTTCAGACTGCTTTTCAATAATAGAACAACCTTCCTTAATATCTTCAGTAATTACATTACCCCCAAAAGGGATAACAGACGTGTGACGTATAATCCCGTCTTTAAAAATGGCTACATCTGTAGTACCTCCACCAATATCTACCAGACAAACGCCGGCTTCTTTTTCCTCCTCACTCAAAACTGCTTCTGCAGATGCCAGGGGTTCAAGAGTAATCCCCGAAACCTCCAGATCAGATTTTTTTACGCAAGAGAAAATATTTCCGATCGCGGCTTTTTGTCCTACTACAATATGAAGGTTTGCCTCCAAACGACGACCCAACATTCCGATAGGTTCGTGAAGGTTAGGCTCTCCATCTATTTTATATTCCTGAGGCAATACATGAATAATCTCCTCACCCGGAAGCATGACTAGTTTGTGTACATTTTCAACAAGCGTATCGATATCTTCCTGAGTGATGACCTCTTGAGCATTTTCCCTGAGGATGTAATCACTATGTTGAAGCGAACGTATGTGTTGACCCGCAATTCCAACCACACAATTACTTAGGTTCAAGCCCGAATCCGTTTCGGCTTCGTTTACTGCATGCTGAATGGACTCAATCGTTTGAGTAATATTTGAAACCACCCCACGCTGTACTCCTAAAGATTTTGCTTTACCAAAACCCAGAATATCAATTTTCCCATATTCATTTTTACGACCAACAATCGCAACAATTTTTGTTGTTCCGATGTCTAATCCTATGGCAATTTCTCCCTGTTCCATTTCTTTATCTTTTTGTACATACCACCTGATCTTTAAACTTTAGGTTGATGTGAGAATATCTGTCCCAACCTACTTTTTCCAATCCGTGACGATAAAAAACCTTCAATTTTTCAAACTTCTTCACCAAATTCTGAGCCTCGCCCAAAATAATTTTATGATCTCCCACACGTGGATAAACGATGAGTTCATCTGTTTCGTCAAACTCAATGGCTGTGATCTGTGCTTTCAAAAATTCATCCGCATCGATAAGGTCTATAACTGAAGCTAATGTTGCCCTACGCTCCTCTGTAATTTCTGACCAGTATACTTGTAAGACTCTGGCACTGTATTTCTCAGAGAGTGAAAATTGCATAATTTCCTGATCCAGATAATAGGAGTCATTCTCTTCAAAAACTCGCACTATAGGCTTACGTTGCTTCACATCAACGCACAAATTGCCATCGATTGTTAAATATAATTCTGCTTTCTTAATATTAGGATGAGTATCCAGGAATTCTTCTAACAAATAGATGTTTATATCTTCATAGGTTTTTCCAAGAATAGAATCCTCTTTTTCGAGGAGCATAGCCCCCACCATTTCGGCATTTACAAAAAACAAACCCTCCTCTGTATCTACCTGTATTTCTACCTTTTGACACGCTACATCATTCAAACTCTCCCGGCTTGTCCAGGACAAAAAAGATAGCATAGCTATGATTAGTAAAAAGTATGTTATGTTTAAAAACTTCCTCACGATACTAAATACTTTTTAATAGGTTGAATTAAAACATCAATATCTCCGGCACCAAGTGTCATCAGCACATCTGTTTTAGCTATTGCTTCAGGAAATTCAGACATCGCATAAACACCTTTCTGTTTACAGGTAATTTTCTCCAATAAAACCTGAGAATTTACTCCCTCAACAGGTAGTTCTCTGGCCGGATAAATATCCAACAACATTACTTTATCAGCAGCCGACAATTCTCGGGCAAAATCATCCATAAAATCGCGTGTTCGCGTAAATAGGTGTGGCTGAAAAACAACGGTAAGCTCTTTGTTTGGAAACAAATCTCTGACGGAACGAATGGCTACTTCAATCTCTTTTGGATGATGTGCATAATCATCAATATAAATCTGATGATCTGTTTTAACATGGTATTCAAAACGTCTTTTTACTCCGGAAAAAGAAGCGATGGAATCGACAATCCCCTTCGTAGAAATACCTTGAAAATAGGCCATGGCAAATGCTGCCAAAGCGTTCTCCACATTATGAATTCCGGGTAAGCCTGTAATTACATTCTTACAAACACCTTTGGGATAAATCAAATCAAAATAATAAGCACCATTTTCTACACGAATATTTACAGCAGAAAAATCTGCTGTGTCAGAATCTAAAGCATAGCTGTACTTCGATGGCACATTTAATCCTTCCTTAGCAATAAGGTTTCCATCTTCTACCTTATCTGAAAATAACCGGAAAGATTCTTCGAGATGACGAGCAGTACCATAAATATCTAAGTGATCGGCATCCATAGAACTTATGAGTGCCCAGTTAGGCGAAAGCTTTAAAAATGAACGGTCAAATTCGTCAGCCTCCACAACAGCAATAGCTGCAGAACCTATTCTTAAATTTGAATCAAAATCAGTAGCAATACCTCCTAAAAACGCCGAACAGTCCACAAGGTTATCACTCAAAATATAAGATAGTAAACTCGAAATAGTAGTCTTTCCGTGCGTTCCTGCGATAGCTAAGCATTGTAAATTTTTGGTGATGGCACCTAGAATTTCGGCACGCTTACCAAGCAGATAACCTTCATCCTGAAAATACTTTATCAGCTTATTATTTATTGGAATTGCCGGCGTGTAAACCACCAGAGTGTTTTTCTTATCTCTAAATGAAGCAGGAATTGTTGCCAGATCATCCTCATACGAGATCTCACATGAGGCATGCTCTAAAGAAATACATAGCTCTGCCTGAGTTCTATCGTAACCTGCTACTTCAAAATCCTTAGCCACAAAATAACGAGCCAGAGCACTCATACCTATTCCTCCGATTCCAAGAAAATAAATACGCTCTATGTGATCTAGCTTAATCATTACTAAGTTCTTCAATAATATCTACAATCTTTTCTGCCGCTTTTGGCTTATCCATTTTCTTACAATTAGCAGCCAATTGCTTTTGCTTCTCAACATCATTCATCAATAAATCAAGTACTCGGAAAAGTTGCGTATCCATATTTTTTTCTTCCACCAAAATGGCTGCATCATTTCCTGATAATGCCAAAGCATTTTTCTTCTGATGATCTTCGGCAACATTTGGTGAAGGCACTAAAACACAGGCTTTCCCTAAAGAGCAAAGCTCAGATAAAGCAATCGCTCCAGCCCGAGAAATAACCACATCTGCTGCAGCCAGAGCCGGTCCCATTTCGGTAATAAATGCTTGTACTTTACCCGATTTACCCAAATCCGTTTGAGCAGACTTACACCTGTCATAGTACAACATCCCTGTTTGCCAGACCAACTGCACTTCATTCTCTTTAAACCAGGAAATATTTTCAAGTATGGTTTCGTTGATACGCTTCGACCCCAAACTACCTCCAATAACCAAAACCACCGGTTTGTCTTTTACCAAACCATAAGCGCTCAAAACTTCCGATCTATCATAAACTCCAAACTCAATTTCAGCACGGATCGGGTTTCCTGTTAACTGAATCTTCTCTTTGGGGAAGAACCTTTCCAAGCCCGAATAGGCTACACAAATCTGATTTACCTTAGAAGATAAGATCTTATTAGTAACTCCGGGGTAAGAATTTTGTTCCTGAATAAGGGTCGGGATCTTTAACAAAGATGCTACCCACAAAACAGGGCCACTAGCATAACCTCCCGTACCAATAACCACATTGGGCTTAAAGCGAAGCACAATAAAAAAAGATCGAAGCACACTAAAAATTAACTTGACAGGAAAGAGTAAATTTTTAAACGACAGAGAACGTTGAAATCCTGATATCCACAAACCTTTAACAGAGTAACCTGCAGCAGGAATTTTCTCCATCTCCATGCGATCTGATGCTCCCACAAAAAGCAACACACTTTCCGGATAACGGCGCTCAATTTCTTTTGCTATCGCAAGAGCCGGAAAGATATGCCCCCCTGTGCCACCACCACTAATTAAGAATCGCTTCTTCATCATTTGCTAGATTTTCAAGTTGTGGTTGTATGCTATTACTAATACTCAATATCAATCCTATTGCCGCGCAAGTCATCCATACCGATGAACCTCCCGCACTTATTAAGGGTAAAGTCTGTCCTGTAACGGGTAGTAAGTTTACCGCCACCGCCATATTAATAAAGGCCTGCGAGATAATGGAAAAGCCTAATCCTATAGCCATCAAAATGGCAAAATCGTCATCACTTTTACTAGCTATTCTCAACACTCTAAAGAGCAACATCAAATACAAAATGATTACAAACAACCCTCCTACTCTTCCATATTCTTCAACGATGACAGCATAAATAAAATCTGATGAAGATTGAGGTAAAAAATACTTCTGAACACTTTTTCCCGGACCCTGACCCCACACTCCTCCGCGAGCGATGGCTGTTTTAGCATGGTTTACCTGATAATTTCCTTCACTATTTTCATCAGTAAAAGATTCTATCCGAGCTTTCCAGGTATCCACACGATTGCTAATATTCGGGTAAGTAGTAACCATCAAATAAAACAAGCTTAGAAAGACGACCCCTATCCCCACCATCGCACCCAGCGACTTCAAAGAATACCTTCCAATAAACATAATCAGAAAACTGATCATAAATATGATGGCAGCAGTAGAAAAATTAGAGGGCAATATCAATGCACAAATCAATATTACAGGTCCCAAAATGGGGAAAAAAGACTGCTTAAATGAATGCAATTTATCTCTAAAATGAACCAAATTACGAGCTAATAACACAAACAATGCAAGCTTTGCCAACTCCGAGGGTTGAAAGGTAAATCCAGCAATACGGATCCATCTACTGGCATTGGCCCCACCAATGGTTTCACCTCCACTAATAGCCCAGCAGATTAAAACAAGTGCCAATCCAAAAATTATTATCGAACTATTGTAAAAATATTTAAATGGTACTCTGGACAAAGCCCACATAATAAAAAAACCGATTCCCAAATGAATAAGATGTTTCACTAAAAAAGAAAACGTATTCCCCTGCTTGTAAGCAAAGGCCAGATGACTACTGGAGCTGTACACTAAAACAATAGAGACTAATGAGAGCAAGATCGCTATCGCCCAAATGTACTTATCACCCTTTATGTAGTTTACCCATTTCAACTCTTAAAGTAATCTTATTTGTTTCTTAAACTGACGACCCCGGTCTTCGTAATTGGCAAACAGATCGAAACTGGCACATGCCGGAGATAACAATACTGCATCTCCTTTTTCTGCAAATCGATAAGCTGCTTTTACGGCATCTTCCATAGAAGCTGTATCCTGAATAAGCTCTACAACGCCGCCAAAAGTCCTGATAAGCTTAGAATTATCCGTACCCAGACAAACAATAGCTTTTACCTTATCTTTTACCAAAGGCAAGAGGCCCTCGTAATCATTTCCTTTATCAACACCACCACAGATCCAAACTACCGGCTTATTCATGCTATCTAAAGCATACCAGACGGCATTAACGTTTGTCGCCTTAGAGTCGTTGATGTAATCAACGCCATACACTTTAAGTACGGGCTCTAAGCGGTGTTCAATTTTTTCGAAATCTGATAAGCAATCGCGTACAACATCATTGGTTATTCCCAACAATTTTGCAGCAATACCACCTGCCATAGAATTATAACAGTTGTGCTTTCCTTGTAATGCTAGTTCGTGAATTGTCATAGTTAACTGCTCTCTGTTAATGTTAATATTAATCTGTTTGTTCTCTAAATAAGCTCCCTCTGTTACGGTTTTTTGACCAAGAGGAAGTTTATTTGCTTTTACTTTTTCTAAATTCTTTTTTATCCATTCGTCATCATCCCAATAGATGAAATAGTCTTCTTGCGTTTGATTTTCTGTAATACGCATCTTTGCGGCTACATAATT
>Ga0066855_10000115_pt1 | contig 15655 bp, 23 predicted proteins | sample ETNtaG_14_FD_65604 | JGI IMG/M metagenome (GOLD analysis project Ga0066855, IMG submission 65604) | Marine microbial and viral communities from oxygen minimum zone, Eastern Pacific Ocean - ETNP201406SV73 | ecosystem: Environmental > Aquatic > Marine > Oceanic | place: Pacific Ocean: Eastern...
TGAGGCTGCGCATCGAGCCCCTTCCCGCGTTCGACGTCGTCCGCGACCTCGTAGTGGACCACTGGCCCCTCGAGAGAGGCAGGGAGTCGTCCAAGCCGTGGATGGTCGCAGCCACTAGGGAGGGGGCTGCCACCACTCAGGGCGTCATGGGGGTCATGGATCCCTCGACTGCGGACATGCTGCATTCGATAACCGACTTCTGCAGCGCACCACTGCTGCACTCATGCTCAGACGCCACCCCTCACTCCGAGGGATACCTCGGCCCCGCAGTCCTAGCGCGGACATGGGCGCGCATCAACGACCCACGCTCCTCGGACTCCAGCATAGCCGGTATGCAAGGCGTCATGGACTCGAGAGTGGGCATCAAGGCCGAGACCGACCTCACTTCCATCCGCCGCCAGAACGGCTCGTCGAGAATCATTGCAGACGCTCTCCTCGACGCACGGACCTCTACTCTTGGGAGGGACGCCTTCAACGGGCGCCACGGCAAGCACGTCTGGTGGTACAGCTGGACCGTGAAGAGCAGCGGCAGGGTCAATGACACAGTGATTTACAGGCAGGTACTCGGTCCGATGGGCCTGCTTGGGAACCTGTTCTCGGGGGTGACTGCCCGCATGGTCTTCGGATTCACCAGAACCGGCGGCAACATGTTCAACGGCATGCTGGGAATGGTGGCCCCGCCCGCCGGTATCGGAAAGATGCCGAAGCAGTTCAATTCCTCAGTCGACGACCACCACGAGGTCGTCGCGATATTCAACGAAGTGGATGGTAGGTTCTGATGCCCCTGAAGTACGCATATCACCCCGGTAACGTGGCTCACAGCAGCGCCACCGAGGTGGCTGAGACGATGGAAACTGTCGCACAGTCGCTGAGCATCGAACTGGTCCCGCTGCGAGGCGCGACCAGTTGCGGGGCCGGGATAATTAGGCAAGCCAGCAGGCGTCTGCAGTTGACTCTCAATGCCCGCACCTTCGCGATGGCCGAGGAACTCGGACTAGACATCATCACTCCGTGTGCCGCGACAGCAGGGAACCTGCACGAGGACCTCACCGTCCTGAAGCAGGACCCCAACCTGCTCGGAGAGGTCAACGAGGTCCTAGAGCGGACCTGCGGCAGGAGCTTTTCGGGAGGGACCGACGTCCACCACCTTCTGCACGTCATCGTGGATGAGATAGGCCTCGAGAAACTTGAGGCCTTGGCTAGAAACCCAATTGACTTCGATGTTGCGGGCTTCTACGGACCCAACATACAGCAGATGGGAGCCTGTGGAGGAGACGACGTCCACGACCCCGATTACCTCGAGCAGGTTATCGAGGTCCTCGGAGGGAGGCCGGTGCAGTGGGAGAGCCGCACCCAGAGCGTGGGGGTTCCGGGGCTGTTCTCAGAGGAGCCGACCGTGCTGCGGCAGGCCGCTGCTGTGCTCCACGAGGCCAAGTCCGAGGGAGCCGACCTCATAGTAAGCGCTTGCAACCTCTCGCACAGCGTCCTTGATGTCTATCAGGGTAAGGCATCGAGGTCGACGGGACTTGCTACCAACATCCCAGTCATCCATTTCACAGAGATGCTGTCATTCTCGATGGGCCACCACAACACTAGGCTGGCCCAGTTGCGTACTAGGATCGCAGTCATCGGCGACTGACTAAGTGTCCTGCCCGACCCCGTTCTCGAGGTCGATTACGGGCTCGACGCTGAACTGATCCAATCCGGTCTGCCCCCTCGCCCTGAAGGTCTCTGGAGGCAACGCAGGCGGGGACCTGCCCTCCGAGGCTGTGCTTTCGTCCGACTCGGTAATCTCTATCTGGTGCATCTGGCGCTGACTGTGGACGAACTCCGATGCGGATATGACGCCGTCCTTTGCGCTGACCTCGAACCTGCCGAGGTTGGAGAGATCGGTGTGTGGGCTGCGGAGAAGTTTCCTGCGAACTCTGTGAACAGCCCGCTGCATAAACTCCTCCCGCCTCTCGGCGGCCGCTTTCGCCCCCTCGTCTCGCGTGCCCTCGGCAATCAGGACGACAACCTCCCCCTCCCGGTGCCTGCCAGTTCTGCCGCGCCTCTGTATGGTGCGTATCTCACTGGGTACCGGTTCGTAGAATACCACCAAGTCAGCACTCGGGATGTCCAACCCCTCCTCGCCGACCGATGTCGCGACGAGCACGTTGGCAGAGCCTGATCTGAACTCGTCGAGCCTCTCGATCTGCTGTTTAGGGGTCAGCCCGTCCCTGCCCTCGCGACTGGATTGCCCGACAAACTGGATCGGACGGGCTCCATCCAGCTCGCCTAGGGATTTCTCGACGGCAGCTACGGTATCCCTGAATGTGGCGAACACGATGATGCGCGAATCGGGGTCCCTGCGGAGCCGCTCCGCGACGAGCCTGCGGACAGTGCCGACCTTGGTGTGCACCTCGCTCATCTCAGACAGGCTCTTTCGCAGGCTCGAGACCCGTCCGTCCCTCAGGAAGTTCCGCGTTGATTTGTTCTGTGCCCGCTCGCTCCTCGAGAGCCGCTCGAGGAACTCGCTCGAGGCGGCGACGCCCTGGCACAGCAGGTGGTTGATCAGGTGATGCAGGCGCATCGCCGTGGCAATCTGGGACACTGACTGGTAGGCGCTCGACTCGCCCCTGGAAATCGCCTGTTGGGCCCGCTCCATGGCATTGGACAGGCCGGCATGGCTGATTGCCCCCGGCATGACGTATCTGCCCAGCCTCTTCTCGCGGTCGACTATGCCGCTCTGCCACATGACCAGGGGTTCTGCGAGTTCCCTGATCTGGTCGGGTACCCTGACCTTGACCTCCTGGATTTCCAAGCCCGCTAGGTGCTTGGCCACAATAGCCTCGCCAGCAGTCCTCAGGTGGATCCTGCCTATACCCAGCCGGTCGCAGACCTCCTCGACCTGATCGGTCTTGGAGCCCGGACTCGCTGTGGTGGCGAGGACCAGCGGTTCGGAGGCCTGCGACAGGTACAGGTCCCCTACCTGAGCCATCGCGTGATTCCCTGTCGAGTGATGCGCCTCGTCGACAACGAGGAGAGAGCAGTCAGAAAGGTCAAGGGTCCCTCTGATGACATCGTTCCTGACGACCTGCGGAGTCGCAACGACGAGTCTGGACGAGCCCCAGAGAGCAGTGCGCGTGGCGACTGGGTTCTGACCTGTCACGGAGATCGGATTAACCGTCGTGTGCTCGGACAGCGCGAGCTCGATGCCACGTAGGTGCTGCTCCACCAGAGCGACGGTTGGGGCGACCATCAGGACCCAGCCGTCGCTGCTCTCCAATCGGTCAGCGATCACCATCCAAGCGACCACAGTCTTACCCGCAGCGGTGGGCAGTACAAGCATCATCGAACCGGAAAGCGCCTCGTCGGCAGCCTCGAGCTGGTAAGCACGGGCCTCGATGAGCCCCGGCGTGAGGCTCGGATGACTAACTCCGTGCTGCATGGACTCGCGCCTTGGGAGTCAGGGTTCAAAATAGTTGCACAATCCCGGGACTACACTTACACCCCGTAGGGGTGGTGCGGCTTCTCCCCCGATTCGTTCAAATAGGGTATGTTAGTCGGAAGGCCGCTCACTACGTGAGGAACCAGACACCAAAAGGCACTGCTGAAGCACCCTACAAGCCCGACCCGCACTCGCGGCTCGGGTTCGGTGTCACGGTTCCTCCTTGACGAAGTGGGCCCGGCAGACGGCCGCTCTGCGGCCTGATGACGGTAAACGCATGGAGGAACCAATATGGCCGACCGTAGCAAACCCCGCCGTGGTAGCATGGGCTATAGCCCTCGTAAGAGGGCAAACCGCCAGTACGGCAGAATCAGTTCCTGGCCCGATTCGGACTCCTCTGAGATCAGGGTTCAGGGCTTCGCTGGCTGGAAGGCCGGCATGACCCATATCTTGGTTCGCGACAACAACCCCAACTCTCCCTCGGCCCAGCAGGAGGTTCGCAAGGCTGTGACAGTCGTCGAGGCACCTCCGATGAGCGTGCTGGCCGTTCGGGGCTACAAGATGACCCCCTACGGCATACAGACCGCAGGAGAGGCCTGGTCCAACTCGGACAGCGGCCCGGATGGTCTGATGCCCCGCTTAGCCAACCAGAGCCGCGGCGAGCGCGACGCCGAGGAGGGCCGCAAGCCCTCCAAGCGCGCTGGGCGTATTCCCACCAGAGGAGAAGGCTCACCGGATGCGGCCCTCAAGGCCCTGCGTGAGGCCGATCTCTGCAAGGTCCGGCTCATCGTCTCCACGCAGCCAGCTCTGGTCAAGAGCGTGCCCAGCAAGATTCCCGAAATCATGGAGGTCGCCTTAGTGGGCGGAGACAATGCATCCAAGTTGGACTGGGCCGAGGAGAGGCTCGGCGGGACAATCTCACTGGACGACGTCTACGAGGCAGGTCAGGAGATTGACGTGGTCGGCGTCACCAAGGGCAAGGGTTGGCAGGGCTCAATCAAGAGGTGGGGAATCAAACTCCTCTCGCACAAGAACAGCAAGCGCAGGCGGCAGGGCGGTAACATGGGGGACTTCGGTACTCGGTACGTCCGCAAAACAATCCGCCAAGCCGGGCAGGTAGGCTATCACAATAGAACCGAGCTAAACAAGAGAATTCTGAGAATCTCTAACCCAGAGGAGTCGGAGATTACTCCAGAAAATATGGGTGGTTTCCTCAACTATGGCAATGTCGGGAACCCGTACATGCTCGTACAAGGTAGCCTCCCCGGCCCCGCCAAGCGCCTACTGAGGTTCCGAGACGCCATTCGCCCAAGGCCGGCCAAGCCCGAGGTCGACATCACCTACGTGAGCACCTCGAGCAAGCAGGGAGTGTGATACCATGAAGACGAAGACATACAACCTGGTTAATTCGGTAGAGCAGGAGGAACTCGACGCCGGGCTTCTGGCCGAGTACTACACCGTGGAGGCCAACGACGGCAAGAGCATCACTCTGCCCATACTTTTCTCCTCCGATGTCCGCGAGGACCTCATCCGCTCCACCGTGCTGGCCTCCAGAGCCAATCGCCGGCAGCCGTACGGCCACCGCGAGCACGACGGCAAGCGAGCCCCGCAGCCCGGTATGAAGCACTCAGTCGAGTGGTGGGGCAAGGGGCGCGGCGTGTCCAGGATCATGCGCAAGACCGGTCAGCGGACCGGAGCCCAGAACCCCCACACACGCGGCGGTCGCAGGGCGCACGGCCCGCTGGTGGCCAAGGACTGGTCTCAGAAGGTCAACTCGAAGCAGCGCCGCATCGCTCGCGACTCCGCCATCGCCGCTACCGCTGACGCCGAGACAGTAGCAGCGCGCGGTCACCGCTTCGATGACGACGTGCGCTTCCCCGTCATCATCGACGGCTATGTCGAGTCGCGCGACGACTCGGAGGAGCAGTACGAGATCGAGTCCCTCCCCCTACAGTTCTCAACCCGTAAGTTCGTGGCCATGATGGAGGGACTCGGCCTCGGTGCCGACCTCGAGAGGGCCAAGAGCGGCAGGAACATCCGTGCCGGCAAGGGCAAGATGCGGGGTCGCCGGTACAGGACACCCAAGAGCATCCTACTCGTTGTTTCCAACCGGGACGGCCTCCACAAGGCCGCTCGAAACGTCCCCGGAGTGGACGCGGTCGCCGCCAAGGACCTGTCCGCCGAGGACCTAGCACCTGGCGGCGACGCCGGACGCCTGACCGTGTGGACAAAGGCTGCGATAGAGGCACTGGAGTGATTTCGATGACTGACCCATACGACATCATTCTCATGCCTTGGATCACCGAGAAGACCCTCGAGGCGCGCCGTGTCGCAGACGAGGACAGCGGCTACAAGGAGAACAATAACAGAATCGAGTTCATCGTACGCAAGGATGCCACGAAGAAGCAGATCCGAGAGGCCGTCGAGCAGATGTTCGATGTCAAGGTGGACAAGGTAAACACCAGATTCACGATCACCGGCAAGCACGCCAGCGTGCGCCTTGCCGAGGGTTACAACGCGGAGGATGCCGCGCTCAAGTTGGGCGCGTTCTGAGAGGTGAGGATATGGGCAAGCGCACACGTTCACAACGCCGCGGTTCGAGCCCCAAGAACAAGGTCTCGAGTCACCGCTTCCCTGCGTCCAACAGGATTCCTCGTGTCAATGATGAGATCGGTGAGGTGGTGGATCTGGTTCACAGTCCCGCTCACACCGCCCCTTTGGCCAAGATTAAGTTCGCTGATGGCAGCATTGGCCACATCGCTGCGCCTGAGGGTATCTCGGTAGGACAGAACTTGGCCTTTGGCGACAACGTGTCCCTGAGGCCGGGCAACGTCACCTTGCTCTCCCAGATTCCTGAGGGAACTCCAATATGCAACATCGAAGCCCGCCCTGGGGACGGCGGCAAGTTCGCTCGTTCGGGAGGCAACTCAGCCACCCTTGAGGCGAGGATGGATGACAGGGTCCGCGTCCGCCTGCCGAGCGGTCGCATCAAGGACCTGCCAGCGAAATGCCGCGCCACCATCGGTGTGCTGTCCGGCCATGGCCGGACCGAGAAGCCGTTGATGAAGGCCGGCGCCGCCCACTACCGCGCCAAGGCGCGCGGCAAGCCCTACCCGACTGTCAGTGGAGTGGCGATGAACCCTGTCGACCACCCGCACGGCGGTGGCAACCACCAGGCCGTGCACGGCCCGAACTCGGTGAGCCGGCACGCCCCACCGGGCAAGAAGGTCGGAAACATCGCCCCGCGCCGGACCGGACGTGGAAGGGTGCGGGACCAGGAGACCGATTAGAATGGCTCGTCGCAGGTCGAAGAAGGTGTTCCGCTCGCCCAAGCTCGCGAGGCGTCAGGCCCGCAAGCGACGCTCCATGATCTCCGAGCGCCGCAAGAAGGAGTTCATGTGGCGCGGGTACAACATGGAACAGCTCCTCGAGCTGCCCCTGTACCCTCCCGAGGACGACATGGAGGCCGCTTGTATCGCCACTTTGATGCCTTCGCGCGCAAAGCGCTCGTTATCACGAGGACTCAACCAGGAGTGCGATAAGCTCCTAGAGAGCATCCGCTCCAACGACGGCAAGGTCGTCAAGACCCACTGCCGCGGTATGTACGTCCTACCTGAGATGGTCGGGACGACAGTCGGAATCCACAACGGCAAGGACTTCGTCAGAGTCGAGTTAGTTCCTGAGATGATCGGCCATGCGCTGGGTGAGTTCGCCCACACGCGCAAGTCGGTCACCCACACCGGCCCTGGCGTTGGAGCAACCCGTTCGTCACAGCACGTGGCGCTGAAGTGAGGTGAGAATGATGAGCAGGAGAGCAGGCAAACCGCAGTCCGGATACACCCAGCTGCTAGAGGGCTCGAACCTCGTCAGCGCCCGCGCAGTCGACGTGGACTGCCACCACAAGCACTGCTACCACATCGCCAAGGCGATTCGCGGCATGAACGCCGCAGCCGCAGTAGACTACCTCGAGGACGTCATCGCCAAGAAGCGAGCGATTCCCTACACCCGACGCTCCCGCAGGGGCCGCGGCGGCAACACAATGGCAGGGCACCGCAAGGGCAAGATGGGTCCCGGCAAGTACCCAAACAAGGCCTCGAAGGTGTTCATCAAGCTCATCAACAGCGCCATGGACAACGCGCGTCAGCGCTTCGACACCCTCGATGCTGAGGACATGACGATTACGCACGTAGCCGCACACCGCGGCCAGGTTGCTACCAACTGGCGCCCTCGGGCCATGGGTCGCGCCACGCCCAGCAACCACTACCAAGTCAATCTCGAGATCTTCCTCGAGCACTTCGGCGCCGGAGAGGGAGAGGACGTATTCTGAGGTGATTATGTGGGAGAGCAGAGCACCATCAGGAAACTAATCGGCCGCAATGTCGAGCGCCAGCTCGTCCGCGAGTACATGCTCAGGGAGACCGAGCGCGCGGGCTTCGGCGGCCTGACTTTCAACCGCACCCCGGAGGGCACCAAGATTAGCCTGCGGGCCGAGCAGGTTGGTCGTGTCATCGGCCGCCGAGGCAAGGTCATCCACGAACTCAGCAAGCGCTTGAAGAACGACTTCAACCTCGACCGCCCGCACCTCGACGTCGATGAGGTCACCGAGCCCCGCCTGAGCGCCCAGATTATGGCCAGCCGACTATCGAGCTCCCTCGAGCGCGGCTGGTTCTTCCGCCGCGCCGGACACGGCACGGCTCAGCAGATCATGGACGCAGGCGCCCGTGGATGTTTGATCGTCCTCAGCGGCAAGATCACCGGTGCGCGTCACCGCGTTGAGAAGTTCCAGCAGGGCCACATCAAGTTCTGCGGCGAGACCGCCCTCGAGTTCATGGACACCGGTTTCTCGACGGCTGTCAAGAAACTGGGCACGATCGGCTGCACAGTCAAGATTATGCGACCAGACGCCAAGCTCCCGCACGAGATAATCATCACCGAGCGCGCTGACTCGGGTTTGCCGCCGCTGGCGGAAATTGCGGTCTTCGATGCCTCCGATGAGGAGACCGTCGACGAACTGGCTGCGATAACCGAGGAGGTCGAGCCCGAAATCGACGCCGAGGGCGTGATCGATTCGGTCGTCGACAGGATGACCGAGATTGAGCAGACGAAGGAGGAGGAGTGAATGTCGCACATCAGGTCTAGGGACATCGAGACGATGAGTCCCGAGCAGCGAGAGGAAATGCTGGAGGAGCTCCGCGAGGAGCTGCTGCAGTTGCGCGCTCAGCAGGCTTTGGGGGGCTCGGCATCGAACTCAGGAGCATACAAGCAGACACGCAGGAGCATAGCGCGGATGCTGACTCGCATCAAGCAGGAGAAGGAGTAGGGTAGATGGCTGGGATATGCAACCTGTGTGGACTACCCGATGAACTGTGCATATGCCAAGAGATAGCGAAGGAACAGCAGAAGGCGATAATCTCAGTAGTCAGGAGGAGGTACGGAAAAATGGTCACTATCGTCGAGGGAATAGAGGACACCGCCATCGATCTTGGCCAGCTCGCCAAGATTCTCAAGGGTGCGTGCGCCAGTGGAGGCACCGTCAAGGGGCGCACCATCGAACTGCAGGGGGACCACAAGAAGAGGGCCGCCAAGGTGCTCGAGCAGAACGGCTACCAGGTGGAGGTGCGCTGATGAGAGATGTGATGCACATGCCATGGCTGTCACGCACCATCACGGTGGTCGACTCGCCGGACCCCTCGCTAATTGGCCTCAAGGGGACCGTCTTGGACGAGACCCGCAGGACCATACGCGTCCTCACCGAGAACGGCCGTGTCCGCCTCGCGAAGGACGTCATCACATTCATCATCGACTCTGGGGAGGTAATCGACGGCTCAGACGTCACCCAACGCCCCGAGGATCGAATCAATCGCAGGTACAGGGGGCACTGAGATGAGGGACATCGGTATAGACGTCAGAGTCCCCGAGGGAGAGTGGGACGGCAGTGACAACTGCCCCTTCTACGGCAGCCTGAGGGTGCGCGGCCAGATTATCGAGGGCACCGTCTCCTCGTCTGAGATGACTGACTCCATCGTAGTCGAGAGGGAGACCACGCGCTACATGAAGAAGTACGAGCGCTACGAGAAGCGCACTCGGCGCTACTCCGCCCACCTGCCTACGTGCATCGGTGGCGTCAGCCATGGCGACAAGGTCCGTATCATGGAATGCAGGCCGCTGTCGAAGACCGTCAAGTTCTGCGTCATTGAGAAGGAGGCGTCCGAATGAGGGGAATAGCCGGACGCGTAACCGCGGGTCTGCCTACGCAGGCACGCCTTGACTGTGTGGACAACACCGGCGCGAAGGTCGTGCAGCTAATCACCGTCCTGAAGAAGGGCGGCGTGGCACGCCGCTACCCCGCTGCCGGAGTGGGCGATATGATTCGTGTCACCGTAAGGCGCGGCACCCCCGAGACACGCCGCCAGATATTCGATGCCGTCATTGTCCGACAGGCGCGTCCGTTCAGGCGCGTTGATGGGACCTGGGTCCAGTTCGAGGACAACGCATGCGTTATCACGAACAGGCGCGGCGAGGTACAGGGCTCCGACATCAAGGGCCCGGTGAGCCGGGAGGCAGCTGAGCGGTGGCCGCGCATAGCCGCCACTGCGAAGCAGATAGTGTGAGGTGATTGGAATGGTGAGCAAGAATCCCGGAAAGCAGCGCCGAACCAGCAGCAAGGCCGCTCTGCACGTCCAGCGCAAGCGACTGCGAGCACGCCTGCTGTCAGATGATCCCGACTTACAGGCCATCCGCACCGTCACTGTGCGAGCAGGTGACGAGGTCGAGGTGGTGCGCGGCGACTTCGGCAACCCGAACAGCGTCAAGCCAGACTCACGCGGCAAGCGCTTGGGGCAGTCCAGAGGCCGATCTGGAATCAAGGCCAAGGTGGCCAGTGTGGATACCGAGAGGGGAATGATATTTGTCGACGGAATCACCTCTTCCACCGCTGATGGCAAGGAGGAGGGCGTGCCAATCAGGCCCTCCAACCTCGTGGTCACCTCGCTGTTCGAGGGCGACCCGCTGAGAATCAAGAGGCTGATTGAGAGGTCGGGAGGTGGCACCGATGAGTAGGAGCCACATCAAGCGACTGGTAATGCCACGCAGCTGGCCGCTGCCTCGCAAGTCCTCTATCTGGGTGCAGAAGCCCAACCCTGGCGGGCACTCCATCGAGCACTGCATGCCCCTCGCTCTTGTCCTGCGCGACGTCATCGGCGTCGCGCACACCCGTCGTGAGGCCAAGCGCATCCTGCACTCCCGCCAGATTACGGTGGATGGCCGCATCGAGACCGACGGCGGCCGCGGAGTCGGCCTGATGGACGTTCTGACTGTCGGCGAGAAGAACTTCCGCTGCGTGCTCGACAGCAACGGCAAGTTGCGCTACCGCCCGATTCCGGCGAGCACAGCAGGCAGCAAGACCTGCCGTGTGACGGGCAAGACCACGATTCACGGCGGTAGGGCACAGTTGCACCTGCACGACGGCAGGAACATCCTGATGGACGACGCTTCGACCTACAAGAGCGGCGACAGCGTCGTCATCTCGCTGCCCGACCAACAGATCACTTCCCATCACCCATTCGCCGAGGGCGCTCTGTCCTACCTGACAGGTGGCAGCCACATCGGCGAGACCGCGACTGTCCGCGGGCACGACGTCAAACGCACCTCCAAGCCCAACGAAGTGCAGTTTGACGACTTCCAGACCATCGCCGACTACGTCTTCGTCATCGGCGCTGAGTCAGACATCCCGGGGGCTGAGTCATGAGCGAGGAGGGCAATGCGATGCTGGCTCCGGCTATCACCAAGGTCACCGTCAACATCGGCGTCGGTGAGGGCGGCCAGAGGCTGCAGCTCGCCGAAAGGGTCCTCGAGGTCCTCACCGGCATGAAGCCGGTGCGCACGTTGGCCACACAGACCAACCGCGACCTCGGCACACGCAGGGGCGCACCGATTGGGTGCAAGGTAACCATCCGCGGCGAGGAGACAATCCAGGCGTTCCTGAAGGACGCCTTCTGGGTCCGCCAGAACACCCTTCCCGCGTACAACTTCGACTCACAGGGCAATCTTTCCTTCGGGATCTCTGACTACACCGACTTCCCGAAGCAGAAGTACGACCCGGACATCGGCATCTACGGGATGGATGTCAACGTCGTCCTCGAGAGGCCCGGGCACCGGGTCTCGCGACGCCGCCAGAGAAGCTCGAGGGTCGGCCTCAAGCACAGGGTCGGCCGCGAGGAGAGCATGCATTGGTTCCAAGAGCGCTACGAGCTCGAGATAGTGGAGGAGTGAGGGATATGGCACACGACCACGGCAAGGAGATAGGACGCTCCAACGGCTGCCGACGCTGCGGTCGCAAGCGGGGGCTAATCCGCCGACATGGCCTCAGGCTGTGCAGGCAGTGCTTCCGAGATGTAGCCCCTGATATCGGATTCAAGAAGTACTCATAGGTGAAAGAAATGCAGTTTGACCCCCTAAGTGATGCGTTTACGCGAATATTCAACGCCGAGCAGGCCGGCCACTACGAAGTGACGGTCAACCCCGCCAGCAAGATGCTGGGCAGCATGCTGTCGATTATGCAGGCCTCCGATTACATCGGCGAGTACGAGAGGATAGACAACGGCCGCGGCGGCTCCTTCCGCGTCGAGCTCATCGGAGCCATCAACCGCTGCGGTGTGATCAAGCCGCGGCACTCCGTCAAGCGCGCCGAGTTCGAGAAGTGGGAGTCGAGGTACCTACCTGCTCGCGATCTCGGCCTACTGATACTGACCACCAATCAAGGCGTCATGAACCACTACGACGCCAAGAAGGATAGAGTCGGTGGACGACTTCTCGCATACATTTTCTGAAGGAGGGATTAGATGCCGAAGCTAGACCACATCTCGCACTCCATCGCACTCCCTGAGGGAGCGAGCGCGAGCATCGATGGTGATGTTATCACCGTCTCCAAGGACGGCCAATCGCTGTCGCGCGAGTTCCGCCACCACAAGGTCGAGGTCAGGGCGGTCAATGGCGACCTCGAGGTGTTCGTCAACCTACCACGACGCTCCGACAAGGCCATCGCGGGGACATGGGCCGCGCACCTGCGCAACATGACCCATGGCATCGACGAGGGCTTCGAGTACCGCCTCAAGGCGGTGTTTAGCCACTTCCCGATGAACCTCAAGGTGGACGGCAAGCAGATGATAATCAACAACCTGTTCGGTGAGAAGGTCCCTAGAGTAGCGAAACTTCCCTGGGGCAGTGGTCGAGATGATGAGGTCCAAGTCGATATAGAAAACAAGACCGATGTCATAGTGAAGGGCGCGGACCGCGAGAAGGTCGGTCAGACAGCGGCGAACATCGAACGCGCTTGCAGAATCAAAAAGCGCGACAGGCGCGTATTCCAGGACGGCATCTACATCGTCTCTAAGGGAGCATGATAACATGGATACGGACTACGAGGAATTCACCGTCGCCCAACTCAAGGACTTCCTGCGCGAGCGCGAGCTGCCGGTCTCCGGCAAGAAGGCCGAGCTGGTAGCCCGGTTGACCGAGGACGACGACGCTTCTGAACCGGAAGAGACTCCCGAGGAAGAGATGGGTGAGGACGACGACTTCGAGGACGACGACGATTTCTTTGATGACGAGTGGGACGACTTCCACGTCGCCCGACAGAAGCCGGTTCTCGACGACTCGACGATCTCGGACATCGAGGTACTGAAAGCTCAGAAGAAGAAGCAGCCCGCCTTCAGGAGACAGGAGTGGTTCCGCTACAGGAGACTCGCGAAGACCGGATGGAGGAAGCCGAAGGGCATGCAGTCCAGCCAGCGAGTCAACCGCAAGTACCGCTCGCCTATGGCTAGGGTCGGATATCGAAAGATCGCCTCAGTCAGGGGTCTGCACCCGTCGGGCTTCGAGGAGGTCATGGTCCACAAGCCAGCAGACCTCGACGGCATCGACCCTGAGCGCCAAGCGGTCCGCATCGGCTCTAGGGTCGGCAACAGGAAGCGGGCCCAGATTCACGACCGCGCCGACGACCTCGGACTCAGGGTGCTCAACCGGAGGCGCTTCGAGCGCAAGGGGGACTTGCAGTGATGATTACCAACCAGAAGCGGATGGCCGCTCAGATACTCTCTCAGAAGGAGGGCAGGGAAGTAGGGGTCCATCGCGTCTGGATCCACCCCGATTACCTCGAGGAGGTATCCAGCGCAGTCCAGAAGGACGACATTCGCGAACTCATAGAGGAGGGCCTGATCAAGGCCAAGCCAATCAAGGGAACCAGCCGCGTGCGAGCCCGCAAGGCAGCAGCCCAGAGATCGAAGGGCCGTCGTAAGGGACACGGCTCGCGCAAGGGCAGCGCCAACTCGCGCAATCCGAGGAAGCGGCGCTGGATGAGCCTGATTCGGGCTCAGCGCAGGGAGCTCAAGGAACTGCGCGCTAGCGAGACCCTGAACCCCTCGCAGTACCGCTACTACTACCGCAAGTCGAAGGGGGGCTCGTACAGGTCGATCGCGCACATGCGATCCAACATCGAGCTCGACGACATCTCTTTGGGAGGTGATGAGTGATGGCCCACGGCAAGAGCCAGAGGCTGCGCTTCAAGCGCCGACGCAACGGCAAGACCGACTACAGGCGTCGCATGAGGATGCTCAGGGGCGGCGTGCCCAGGGCGGTCGTCAGGGTCTCCAACACCCAGGTGACCTGCCAGCTAGTCGAGTTCGGGATGGACGGCGACAGCATCCTCGCCTCGGTGAACGGCAAAACGCTGGCCAAGCACGGCTGGCCCGCCGGTGCTTCGAGGAAGTCTGTCCCGGCCTGCTACGTCGCCGGATACGCTCTGGCCAAGTCGGCCATCTCCGCTGGCCATGACAGCGCCATACTCGACATCGGTCTTGCAGCATCCTCTCCGGGAAGCCGCATATTCGCTGCCCTCAGGGGGATGGTGGACGCAGGATTGGAAGTGCCACACGGAGAGAGCGTCCTACCGGACGATGACAGAATCAACGGAACTCATATCGACGACTCGATCGCTGCAGCGGTCGAAGCGACGAAGAAAGCGATAGAGGGGGCCTAGTATGAGTGAAGAGGCGGATGAGCAACCCACTGAGGAGCCTACCGAGGAACCTGTCACTCTGGCCCCTGGATTGGCCATGGCACTGGCTCCTCCGGAGGAGCAGGAGACCGATACCCGACGCCGCCGAGGCCCCGATCCCCTAGCCGCTCTCAGGGCATGGGAGCCGCGCACGCGCCTCGGCCGCATGGTGATGAGCGGGCAGGTCTACACCTACGAGCAGGCTTTGGCTACCGGCCTGCCAGTACGCGAGGTCGAGATCGTGGACGCGCTCCTGCCGGACCTGACCGACGACGTGCTCTCGGTCAACATGATTCAGAGGATGACTGACTCGGGCCGCAGGGTGCGGTTCAACGTCCTGTGCGTGGTCGGCAACGGAGACGGCTACGTCGGCCTATCGGTCTGCAAGGGCAAGGAGGTGGCAAGCACCATCCGCAAGGCCATCGACAAGGCCAAGCTCAATCTCATCACTGTGATGCGTGGCAACGGCTCGTGGGAGTCCTCAGAGGGTCCCGGCACTAGCATCCCGTTCAAGGTGACAGGCCACTCGGGCTCCACCAGAATCACTCTCATGCCCGCGCCCGCCGGCAAGGGACTGGTCATCGGCGACTACGGCCGCAGGGTCCTCGACCTCGCTGGCATCACCGACGTCTGGTCGCGCTCCGCCGGTCAGACTCGTACCACCATCAACTTCGCCCGAGCCACATTCAACGCGCTGGTGGAGCTCAATCGCACTCGAATCACCGAGGCGAATCGTCTTCGTCTCAACATCACCGAGGGGAGGATCATTAGATGACTTTCCTAGTTATCCGCGCGCGCAGCGACCGCGGCGTCAAGCCGAAGATCCGCGACACCATGTCAATGCTCAACCTGACCCGGGTCAACCACGCCGTCCTAGTGCCCGACACCCCGGCCTACGCCGGGATGCTGCACAAGGCGAAGGACTACGTGACCTGGGGCGAGGTCGATTCTGACACCGTCTCCAACCTAATCTCGGAGCGCGGGCGCATGATTGGCGACAAGCCGGTCACCAACGCAGTCATCAAGTCCGGCAGCGAGTTCTCGACCATCGAGGCGCTGTCGAAGGCCATCGCCTCGGGAGATGCGAGGACCAGTGACGTCGAGGGAATGAAGCCCGTCTTCCGGCTGCACCCGCCGAGGGGCGCCAAGGGCTGGGGTGGCATCAAGCGCAG
>Ga0066855_10000116_pt1 | contig 15573 bp, 12 predicted proteins | sample ETNtaG_14_FD_65604 | JGI IMG/M metagenome (GOLD analysis project Ga0066855, IMG submission 65604) | Marine microbial and viral communities from oxygen minimum zone, Eastern Pacific Ocean - ETNP201406SV73 | ecosystem: Environmental > Aquatic > Marine > Oceanic | place: Pacific Ocean: Eastern...
GAAAAAAAGTCTAAAATTTTAAACCCTGTTTTTTGAATTTTATGAGCCGAAACGTCACTTACGATAAGTGCTGAATTCCGCAATAACAAAACAGGATATGTGATTTTATTGACCGCAAAAGTAGATTTTAATTGCATCCAATAATTTACTTCCGCTCCACCACCGATCATCGCTAAATTAGGTAGTAATAGCTCTTTAAACAAAGGTCGAAGTAATACATTCGGACTAAAGCGTTCTGGATGACTCTCAATCTCTGCCTCCAACTCTTCTTTGGTAAATTTTAAATCAGAATTGAGCACTATAAAATTAGCTCCCTGCTGTTCAATTCTGTTTCTAGCGCCTTTTGTTAAATAAAAGAAATTGATAGGACGCGCAAAAGCCTGAACTCTACCTAAGTCTTTATTAACTTGCTGGATCAAGGGATAATTTGATTGTTCAAGCACATCTCTTTTAATTAAAGAAATCGCTTCTTTTTTCAAATTTAACGTACCCGCATCTAAAACGACCAAACCATATTTTGAAAATAGTGCATTTACCAAATAACGAGTCGCAGATGCTAAATCTTTATTGCCCAAATATGAATCAGAAAACAAATGGTACAAATCTTCTGCCTCTTTAGAATCACCTAAAATTATCTTTAATTCATCAAAAAGAGATTTTAAAGATTCAGTAGACATAACCCCCACAGCCCCTTCTTGCTCTTGTTTCCAAGCCAGTTTCTCACCAAAGAGATGCACGTGATTTATCTCTTCAAAATCGTGATCTTCAGAAGCCATCCAATAGATTGGAACAAAGTTGTATTCAGGATATTCCGTCTTCAATTGTTCCGACAAATTGATGGTCGTAATAATTTTATATATGAAATAAAGAGGCCCCGTAAACAAACACAATTGATGCCCTGTGGTTACCGTAAAGGTGTTTTCTTGAAGTAAAGATTGGATGTTATGACTGACAAGATCTGTCGTATCTATCGAAGAATATTGCTGACTTAGCGCTTCAACCAGAACCTTTCGATTTACAGATTGTTTCTGCTTTTCCTGAATTTGGGCTTTAAAACTAGAAAGTTTTGGTGCTCTATGATAAAAAGGGGTTAAACTCTCGTCACCTGACAAATAATCAAGGATGAATTTTGAAAAAAAACTCGTTTGATGATATGGAATCTTCTCTACTCTCATACAACAGGCTCAGCGTACAAGTCATAATCACTGGCTTCATACACTTTTACTTGAACAAAGTCTCCCTGGCGCACAAAATGTTTAGTCGCATCAATCAATACTTCATTGTCTACATCCGGAGAATCGTATTCTGTACGACCTATAAAGAAGTTTCCTTCCTTACGATCTATAAGAACTTTAAATTCTTTACCCACTTTCTCACCATTAAGGCTCATAGACACCTCTTGCTGAATCGCCATGATTTCTTCTGCTCTTGCAGCTTTCACTTCTGCAGGAACATCATCTTCTAAATCGTAAGCAGATGTATTTTCTTCGTGAGAATAAGTGAATACACCTAATCGATCAAATTTAGTATCGCGAACCCAATTCTTGAGGATTTCAAAGTCTTTTTCAGTTTCTCCGGGATAACCAACGATTAGAGAAGTACGAATAGCCATTCCGGGTACTTTTTCACGAAAATCTCTCAAAAGTGAATTCGTCTTTTCAAAAGTCGTCCCACGCTTCATTGACTTCAATACATCATCAGCAATATGCTGCAATGGAATATCAATATAATTACAAACCTTTTCTTCTTCACGGATGACATCCAACACGTCTTGAGGGAATCCGGTAGGGAATGCATAATGCAAGCGAATCCATTCGATACCCTCCACATCTTTCAAAGCCAATAATAGATCGGCCAAACGACGCTTCTTGTAAATATCTAATCCGTAATAGGTAAGATCTTGAGCAATAAGAATTAATTCTTTAACTCCATTTTTAGCCAGCTTTTCAGATTCCGTAACCAAATCCTCAATAGTTTTGGAAACATGCTTTCCACGCATCAAAGGAATGGCACAGAAAGAGCAAGGTCTGTCGCAACCTTCAGCAATTTTTAAATAGGCGTAATGCTTTGGAGTGGTCGTTAATCGCTCTCCAATTAATTCGTGCTTATAATCTGCGCCTAAAGCTTTTAAAAGTTTCGGCAATTCTGTAGTCCCGAAATATTGATCTACATTCGGAATTTCCTTCTCCAGATCAGGCTTATAACGCTCCGACAAACACCCCGTAACAAACACTTTCTCTACGGAACCTTCTTCCTTGCGTTTTACGTAATCCAAAATCGTATTAACCGATTCTTCTTTGGCATTATCAATAAATCCACACGTATTAATAACAACAATGTCATTTTCATAAGACTCCGACTCATGCTCCACCTCCATGTTATTGGCCTTTAACTGACCCATTAACACTTCGGAATCGTAAATATTCTTGGAACAACCCAGAGTTACTACATTGATCTTATTTTTCTTGTGTGACTTAGTGCGCATAAATTCAGTATCCTTTATTCTAGTCCTTATTTAAACAATGAGTCTACGAACTCAACTTTATTAAAAACTTGCAAGTCCTCTATTCCTTCACCTACTCCTATGTATTTTACCGGAATTTTAAATTGATCGGAAACACCAATAACAACACCACCTTTAGCAGTTCCATCAAGTTTTGTTAAAGCAAGGGCATTGACTTCAGTAGCAATGGTAAACTGTTTAGCTTGTTCTATCGCATTTTGCCCGGTAGATGCATCCAGAACAAGTAAAACTTCATGTGGGGCATCGGGTACAACCTTTTGCATCACTTTTTTCACCTTACCCAATTCATTCATCAGGTTTACCTTATTATGGAGTCTTCCTGCTGTATCAACGATTACTACATCAGCTCCTTGTGTTGTAGCCGACTGGAGTGTATCAAAGGCTACAGAAGCCGGGTCTGAACCCATTTTTTGTTTTATAATAGGAACATCAGCTCGTTGAGACCAAATTTCCAATTGCTCAATAGCTGCCGCACGAAAAGTGTCAGCTGCACCTAAAACAACCTTCAAACCATTTTTCTTAAACTGATAAGCAAGTTTTCCAATAGTCGTTGTTTTCCCAACGCCATTTACACCCACTACCATAATTACGTAAGGCTTTTTATCAACAGGAACAGAAAAGTCTTTGAGGTCTTCAAAATTATTTTCAGCTAAGAGTTCCGAAATTTCTTCTCTAAGAATATTGTTTAATTCCGAAGTTCCTAAAAACTTATCATTAGAAACACGTTCTTCTATTCGTTCGATAATCTTTACCGTAGTTTGAACACCAACATCAGAAGTGATTAACACCTCTTCCAGATTATCAAGAACTTCATCATCAACTTTCGATTTCCCTACAACAAGACGAGCCAGCTTTGAAAAAACACTTTCTTTTGTTTTTTCAAGCCCCTTATCCAATTTTTCCTTCTTCTCTTTAGAGAAAAAACTAAGGATTCCCATAACAACAATTTGTATGAATAAAAAAAGCTTCTCTCAAAGATAGAAAGAAGCTTTTACTCACTTAAAAAAGTGACTTATTTTTTAGCAAAAAAATCTTTTACTTTATCCTTATTTAGAATTTCCTCGCGGAATGCATAAGAACCTGTTTTTTCAGACTTCACCATTTTAATCGCCTTAGTAATATCTTTGGCGCCTCTTTTCTGTAAGGATGCTACTACTTTCTTAGCCATAACTTTACTTATTTAATTTCACGGTGAACCGTCATTTTTTTCAAAACGGGATTGTATTTCTTCAACTCCATACGATCTGGAGTATTCTTCTTGTTCTTAGTAGTAATGTAACGAGACGCGCCTGGCTTACCAGATTTTCTGTGCTCTGTACACTCCAAGATTACCTGAACTCTATTACCTTTCTTTGCCATTTCTCTTCTTTTTATAAGGCTGCAAATTTAATAACATTTCTGTTAGTACACAAGCCCTACGGATTTAATCTCGTTTTTTTCATGCAGAAATAGTTCATCTAAAAGCTTTACCTGCTTCACGAGCCCAAAAATAGATTAACTTTTACAACTAAAAAACAAGAATCAATCTAAGGAATTCCCATTCTTTAAACCATTAACAATAGAATGTGCAACGCGTTCAGAAGCACCAACACCACCTAACAAAGCTCGTAAGGCTGCGTACTGTGTTTGCATTCTAGCAGCTCCTTCGGAAGATAACAACCTGTCTAATTCTGTTACCATATTAGAAACGGTCAGATCTTCCTGAATAAGCTCTTTAACAATCTCCTGATCGCTTATTAAATTCACCAAAGAGATGTATTTAATGTCAACTAAGACCTTCGCAATTTTGTACGAAAGCCAACTGGTTTGATAACAAACAACCTGAGGCACATTGAACAACGCTGTTTCCAGAGTCGCTGTTCCGGAACTTACCAGGGCTGCATCAGCCTCTTCAAACAATTGGTAGGTTTTATTAAATACCAGGGTAATATTTGACTCTTTTAGAAAACTTTGATAAAACGCTTCTCCTAAAGACTCGACACCTGCAATCACAAAATCACATTGTGGAAACTGCTTTTCAACAGCAAGCATTTTAGAAAGCATCTTCTTTAACTCCTGAACCCTACTTCCCGGTAAAAGAGCTACTAAGGGTCTTCCTCCTTTCTTCCACTGGTTTTCATCCGATCTGTGTTCCTTTCTGTAATTCGAAACGGCATCTAAAAGAGGATGTCCTAAATACTCCACTTCATAATCGTATTGAGCATAAAAATCTTTTTCGAAAGGAAGAATAGAATACAGCTTTGTCACATACTTCTTGATATCATAAACTCTATTCTTTTTCCAGGCCCACACTTGTGGAGAGATGTAATAATAAACAGGAATATTATGTGCCTTAGCAAATTTTGCAATGCGCATATTGAACCCGGGGTAGTCCACAAGGATCAATGCGTCAGGTTGATATTGGAGAATGTCCTTTTTACAGAATTTAATATTGCCCAGAATCACTCTTAAATTCATCAGCACCTCCAAAAAGCCCATAAAAGCCAGGTCTTTATAGTGTTTTACCAGTGTAGCACCTTGGGCTTGCATCAAGCCACCTCCCCAAGCACGCACGTCCATATCGGCATCCTTTTGCTTTAGATGACGCATCAAATTTGAGGCGTGTAAATCTCCTGAAGCCTCACCGGAAATTATGTAGTATTTCATAACTCTTCCTTAATGGCTGTTGCCTCAATTTCGATTAATAAATCCGGATGAATTAATTTGGAAACCTCTACCAAAGTACAGGCCGGCATAATGTCTTCAAATAAATACGAATGCACTTTAGCCACTGCTTCCCAAAGAGAAATATCAGTAATGAAAATTCGAGTTCGCACCACATCTTTTAAACTAAAATCAGCCTCAAGGAGTGTGTGTTCAATCTTTTTGATGATATATTCTGTTTGAAGTGTAATGTCTCCTACTCCAATAACCTTATCACCTTCAGAAGCCGTCGTTCCCGAAACCTCGATGGTATTGCCTGTTTGAACCGCTCTTGAATAACCAAAAACTTCTTCCCACCTTGTATTTGAACTCCAATTTGTACGCATTTAAAACTGTAGCATATTATGATGAACAATATACCAAATAGCCAAGACAAAAGTACTTAACAACATCCCTCTGCCCAACTTATCTTTCTTGTACTTGGTAAGCATCGTCCTAAACAACGGGAAATTAACAAATAGGGCTATCACCTGCATGGTAGATTCTCTCAGAGGATTTTCATCCAAAACATGTTCTAACAATATTAAAAGGATGGCGTATGAAATTATGGGTACTACAGTACCAATAAACACACCTAACAACATATGATCTTTAAGCTTATCCATGATTCCAGGAATTTAATTGTTGAATAACGTGATGTGCTGTCACATCAAACATAACAGGAACCACAGAAATATAATTATTCTCCAAAGCCCAAATATCGGTATCTTCACCCTTGTCGTAATTCACAAACTTACCGGTTAACCAATAATAGGTTTTTCCTTGAGGACTTATGCGTTCATCAAACTCTTCATGCCAGTTTCCATTTGCCTGTCGACAAATTCGAATCCCTTTAAATTCTTCTTTTTTCACATTCGGAATATTCACATTCAAACAAGTTCCTTTAGGTAAACTATTTTCCAAAACCTGCTTCGCAATTTTAATTACATATTCCTCACATTGAGAAAAATCTGCATCGTGTGAATAATCAAGTAAAGAAAAGCCTATGGACGGAATTCCCTCAATAGCTCCTTCTACCGCAGCAGACATTGTCCCTGAGTACAACACATTAATCGAAGAATTAGAACCATGATTAATTCCGGAAACACATAAATCCGGTCTCTTTGGAACTAATTTATTCATCGCTAATTTCACACAATCAACGGGGGTTCCCGAACAGGCATACTCAACCTGTTCTCCCTTATCAATATGAACTCTTTCAACGTGCAAGGTAGAATCTAATGTTATGGCATGCCCCATTCCCGACTGTGGCCCATCGGGAGCTACAACGATAACATCACCCAATTTTTTCATTAAACGTATTAAGGTGCGAATTCCCGGAGCCGTAACTCCATCATCATTCACCACCAATATTAAAGGCCTTTTTTTATCCATATACTAAAATAACAGTTTGTGATCGTCCGTTTATTTACAACAAACTTATTAATTAAATGCTAATACCTGATTGCTAAAAAAAGTCTTGCAGTCAAAAGAGTTTTAAGTTCTAAGTTTTGAGTTATCAATTAGTGATAAACAACACCCCTGTAGTCCCCTCGAGGGGGACAATTATTACTAAAACAACATCTTTCTTAACTCCTGGCTGCTGAAAATCGGATTAACAATAGTTTTACAAAACTATCGTTTTCATTTTAATCGCAATCCTTACATTTGTAAAAACTAAAATTGATTATGATTATTTTATTCATTGCTTTTATGATTATTGGCTGGGCGGTTCAGTCCAAGCTCAAATCCAAGTTCAAAAAATACAGTGCCACACCTCTTTCTAGCGGAATGAGTGGGAAAGAAGTTGCTGAAAAAATGTTGACAGATCACGGAATTACTCAGGTACGTGTCATTAGCACTCCGGGTAAACTAACCGACCACTACAACCCTAAAGACATGACGGTAAATTTAAGCCCTGAAGTCTATGAGGGAAGAAACATTTCTGCAGCTGCAGTTGCAGCACACGAATGTGGTCATGCCGTACAACACGCTACAGCATACAAATGGTTGCAAATGCGTTCGCAAATGGTTCCTGTAGTTTCCGTAAGTTCTAAAATGCTCAATTTCATTTTCCTTGCCGGAATGTTTGGAATGGGGATACTACACATGTTCACTATGGATATGGTTATTCTTGCGGTAATTTTCTTCCAAGCCATGATTACCCTGTTTAGTGTCATCACACTTCCTGTAGAATACGATGCATCTCACAGAGCTATTGCATGGTTGGAACACGCTGACGTTGCGCAACAACATGAAATTGAAGGAGCTAACGATGCTTTAAAATGGGCAGCAAGAACTTATTTAGTAAGTGCAATAGCTGCCATTACATATTTGGCATACTATGTGTTAATGTTTTTAGGTAACAGAGATTAATATAGTTGTTGGTTGTTGGTTGGCGGTTGTTGGAAAAACTTATCAATGCAAACTATTCTCGGAAATAAATTCATAAATGGAGATTAACGAAAACGTAGATTAGGATTAGAATGAAGATTAAATCAACCCTTTCTGTTCTAATCATTTTTTTTCTTGCCCAATCAGTAATTGCTCAAGAAAAAATGATACAACTCGAAGATATTTGGGCAAGTCGCACATTTTCTCCGGAATGGGTCTGGGGCATCAACTCCATGAATGATGGTCTATATTATTCATCTCTAAATTACGGAAAAGACAATGAGTACGTAACAAAATACTCCTACGAAACAGGAGACTCTCTTTCCACCATCATAGATTCTAAAGATTTAGATGGGATTTCTTTTGAAGATTACAGTTTTAGTACCAACGAGCAAAAAATTTTACTTCCTACAGAAACAGAATCCATCTACCGGCATTCTACACGTTCAAAATATTACATCTACGATAGGGGAAGAAAAACAACACAAGTTTTATCTGAAGGCAAACAACGTTTGGCTCAATTCTCTCCGGACGCTTCAAAAGTTGCCTTTGTACGAGAAAATAACTTATTCATTAAAGACCTTACCGGCGATTCAGAAACGCAGGTGACTACAGATGGCGAACGAAATAAAATCATCAACGGAGCTACCGATTGGGTTTACGAAGAAGAATTTGCTTTTGACAAGGGTTTCCAATGGAATGCCTCAGGAACTAAAATTGCCTACTACAGATTTAATGAGGAAGCAGTACCGGGATTCAGCATGGATGTATTCTCTGAATTGTACCCGAGTCAACATCGTTTTAAATATCCTAAGGCGGGTGAAGCAAACGCTACCGTAGAAATTTTTATTTACGATTTAGCATCAAACAATACGATTGAAGCTAATATTGAAACGGAAACTGAATTTTACATTCCACGTATCAAATGGACCAAAGACGAAAATGTACTTTCCGTACAAAGAATGAATCGTCATCAAAATAATTTAGACTTCATTTTGGTAAATGCAAATGACGGTTCAGCAAAAACCATTTTCACAGAAACTGATGAGGCTTATATTGACGTAACTGACAACCTCACGTTCTTAAATGATGGCAAACACTTTGTGTGGACAAGTGAGAAATCGGGCTACAACCACATCTACCTCTACAATTTAAAAGGAAAACAAGTTCGTAAGATCACAAAAGGAGATTATGACATAACTGATTTCTATGGACTTGATGAAAACACGAACACCGTTTACTTTGCTTCGGCTGAACGAAGCCCATTGCACCGCGATGTATATTCTGTTCAATTAAACGGAAAAAACAAAACAATATTAACCAAGAAAGTTGGAACGAACTCAGCTACATTTAGTTCAAACTACAAGTATTTCATCAACCAACATTCCGATGCAAATACACCCCATTACTTCAGTTTATTTGATGCTAAAGGCAATGAAGTTCGTAGCTTAAAAGACAATATTTCTTTAAACACAACCTTATCAGAATACGCTTTAAGTCAAAAAGAATTCTTCAATTTTGAAACTTCGGAAGGTGTAAACCTTAACGGCTGGATGATGAAGCCTCACAACTTTGATCCAACTAAAGAATATCCGGTATTCATGTACTTATATGGTGGTCCCGGATCACAACAGGTAACCGATTCCTGGGGTGGGTCCAACTTCTTATGGTATCAAATGCTCACACAACAAGGTTTTATTGTTGCTTGTATAGACAATCGTGGTACAGGGGCTCGTGGTGCAGCGTTCAAAAAGTGTACCTACCAACAATTGGGGAAACTGGAAACACAGGACCAAATTGAGGCAAACAGATACTTAGCCGGTCTTCCGTATGTAGATGGTAAGAGAATCGGAATTTTCGGATGGAGCTACGGTGGATACATGTCATCACTTTGTTTATTAAAAGGTGCCGAATACTTTAAAATGGCTATTGCTGTTGCTCCTGTAACCAATTGGCGTTACTACGACACCATTTATACAGAACGTTACATGCGCACGCCACAAGAAAATGCTTCGGGTTACGATGACAACTCTCCTATAAATCATGTAGAAAAACTTAAAGGTGAATATTTATTAATACACGGTTCGGCAGACGACAATGTACATTATCAAAATACGATGGAAATGGCGAATGCTTTAGTAAATGCGAATAAACAATTTGACCTATTCATTTACCCGAACAAAAATCATGGAATTTATGGAGGCTATACCCGTCTTCACTTATTCACAAAAATGACCAATTTCATCAAACAAAACTTATAGTCAATATTTTTTACTATTTATGAATACTTACAATTTTTAAAAACAAACAACAATGAAACAACAATCTGAAATTTTCGGACATCCAAAAGGATTATTCTATTTATTTTTCGCAGAATTATGGGAACGTTTCTCGTATTACGGCATGCGTGCTCTGCTTACCCTGTACATGGTAAACGAATTCTTTTCCTGGATGACTGATGAAGCCTACAGGGAAGAAGTTTCATTCGGAATTTTTGCAGCATATGGCTCGCTGGTATATGCAACTCCGGTTTTAGGTGGAATGATTGCCGACAAATTTATCGGATTCAAGAAATCAATTATGCTCGGTGGTATACTTATGGCTTTAGGTCATTTCTTTATGGCTTTCTACTTTGATACGGGAATGTTAGGGTTTAAAGCCATGACCATAAACAATTTCTTTTTCTACGCCGCTTTGGCACTTCTGATCGTTGGTAATGGTTTCTTTAAGCCAAATATTTCAACCATGGTTGGACGCTTGTACCCGGAGGGAGATAACAGAAGAGATTCCGGTTTTACGATCTTTTACATGGGGATTAATGCCGGTGCATTTTTAGCTCCTTTGGTTTGCGGCTGGCTGGGTTATGAATTCGGATGGCACTATGGCTTTGGTGCTGCCGGAGTTGGTATGATTGCAGGTTTATTAGTGTTTATGAAGGGGATGAATGATGGAGTTTTTGGAGACAATGGAGATCAACCTGCTGAATATGTTGAAAAGAAAATGTACGGTTTTCGCACAGATTATTTCTTTTACATCATAGCTGCTTTAATGGTGCCTATTGCTGCTTTCTTAGTTAAGAATAATGCTATGGAAGTGATCGAAGATGTACACTTGCACTCTTCTCTACTAACCTTATTAGGCGTTGTTATTTTAGGAATTATTGCCAAAAAAATGACAGAGCTTTCAAGGATGGAAGTATTTCGTTTGGTAAGTATTTTAGTATTAACATTACTTATCACTGTATTCTGGTCATTCTTCGAACTTGCCGGAACAGCGATTACACTTTTTGCTGAAAGAAATGTAAACCTAACCCTTTTAAATGCATCACAAACAAATGCCATTAATCCGTTTTACATTATTTTCTTAGCGATTCCATTTTCCATGATGTGGGTGTATTTATCTAAAACGCAAAGAAATCCTATTACCCCAATTAAATTTGCTTTGGGTATCCTACAACTGGGTCTGGGATTCTTGGTTTTTGCAATGAGTGCACAATTTATGGATGATGCAGGAAAAACACCGTTCATGTTCCTGACAATCGGGTATTTACTACTTACTACAGGTGAACTATTTATCTCTCCTATCGGATTATCTAAAGTGACTGAATTGTCACCAAAAAGCATGACCGCATTTATGATGGGCGTCTATTTCCTATCTTCATCCTATGCACATTATATTTCAGGAGCAATTGCAAAACTTACAACATCACCTGAGTTAGGTGTAGCCCCGGAACCGGGTTTTATGACAACAATGATTGAAAAAGTAACCGGGTTTTCAGGTGCAGCAACAACATCAACTTCTGAAAGTGTATTATCCTTATTAAATTACACATCTGTATTCACTCAGGTAGGTATTGTTGCAATAGGAATGGCTGTTATTTCATTTATTCTGTCGCCAATACTTAAAAAATGGATGCACGGTGTGCACTAAACCTATATCAAGATATAAAAGCAGTCTTTCGACTGCTTTTTATATCTTCCACCACCTTTAAACTACAATGGAATAATAATTGTAATTTTGGAATGAGAAAATTAAAAAAATGAAGAAGTTACTTTCCCTACTGATTATCCTAATAAGCTTTTCAGCAACTGTTTTTGCGCAAAGCGATAAGATACATTGGCGTACTATAGAAGAAGTTGAGGCGCTACAAAAAAAAGAACCACGTAAAGTTTTTATAGATGTTTACACAACCTGGTGTGGACCCTGTAAAATGATGATGAAAAATACATTTTCAAACAAAAACGTGATTAAATATGTGAACGCCAATTATTACGCAGTAAAATTTGATGCCGAGAGTGGTAAAGATGTTACTTTTAAAGGGAACAGCTACAGAAACCCGGGTTACAACCCATATGGGCGAGGAAGAAACAGTCAACATCAGTTTGCACAAGCTTTGGGTGTTAACTCTTATCCGACGGTCATTTATATGGATGAAAAGATGGATATCATTGCTCCAATTAAAGGGTATCAAGATCCTGCAGGCATTGAATTATTCTTGAAATATTTTAATGATACAGAAACCCCAAGCCCTGAAGGTTTTGGTGAATTTCAATCAAAATTTAAACCTACTTTTCACTTGAAAAATTAATTCAAGTAAAAAACATAAAATTTTGGGTACACACATTTATCAGCCTATTTAAAACAAAATTTAAACAGGTTCTATTCTCAATAATTAGCAGATGAATTCGTGTACTAACAAAACACAAATAAGGTTAAACTAGTTTAGATCACAAACTAAACATCCTCTAGTTTAAATAAAAATAAATCAACATAAACACTTGATTAATAGTTAATTAATTCATTAAACGTAATGTAGACACTCACCTGAGGAAAATACGCTCAAAATTGACTAAATTTGCGTTTGTAAAATTGAAAAAACAAGTCCCTAAGAAAGATTATGGAAAAGCAACTCAAAAACATTAAGAAACTACTAGTTGCCAACAGAGGAGAGATTGCGATTCGAGTGATGCGAGCAAGTACTGAGCTCAAAATTAGAACCGTAGCTATCTACACCTATGAAGATCGTTATTCTCTTCATAGATATAAAGCAGACGAGGCCTATCAAATTGGTTCTGATGACGAACCATTGAAACCCTATCTTGATATTGAGGAGATTATTAAGCTTGCCAAAAAAATCGGTGTAGATGCCATACATCCGGGATATGGTTTTTTATCTGAGAATGTAAACTTTGTTCGCAGGTGTCAGGAAGAAGGGATTATTTTCGTAGGACCTGAACCTGAAGTAATGGACAGATTGGGCGATAAAGTAAGCGCCAAAACAATTGCCAGAGAATGTAATGTTCCTCTAATTGAAGACAATCAAAAGGAACTGAAAGATATCAAAATCGTAAAAGCAGAAGCGAAACGCATTGGATATCCCGTAATGATGAAAGCCGTTGCCGGTGGTGGTGGTCGTGGAATGCGTGTTGTTAGAAAAGAAGAAGAGCTGGAACTGTTATTTAACGAAGCTAAAGGGGAAGCCTTTCGTTCTTTCGGAGATGACACCATGTTTATGGAGAAGTTTGTGAACCGACCTAAACATATTGAGGTGCAGATTATGGGGGACAACTATGGGAATCTGATTCATCTCTATGAACGCGATTGTTCCGTTCAGCGACGCTTTCAAAAAGTTGTTGAAGTAGCACCTTGTGTCTCAATCACTGATAAAACCAAGAATAATCTATATGACTATGCACTTCGCATTGCCAAACATGTAAATTACAACAACGTTGGTACGGTAGAATTCTTGGTTGATGAAGAAGAAAACATTTATTTCATAGAAGTCAACCCAAGAGTTCAGGTAGAACATACCATAACTGAAGAAGTTACAGGCGTTGATATTGTTCGTTCACAAATTCTTATTGCTAACGGACACCAATTAAGTGACAGTTGTATTTACATCAACGGACAGGAAGATGTCAAGTGTTCAGGATTTGCCATACAATGTCGAATCACAACAGAAGACCCTGAAAATGGATTTACCCCGGACTTTGGAAAGATCATCGCCTACAGAAACGCAGGTGGTTTTGGAATCCGATTAGACGAAGGGAGTTCTTATCCAGGGGTGAAAATTTCACCGTTCTTTGACTCCATGCTCGTTAAAGTGTCTGCCAAAGGAAGAACATTATGGGGTGCTGCAGATCGATTATACAGAACACTTCAAGAATTCAGAATTCGTGGTGTAAAAACCAATATTGCCTTCTTAGAAAACGTAATTACTCATGATGATTTTATCAAAGGGAAATGTACGGTTAACTTTATACAAGAGCACGAAGAACTCTTTGATTTTAGAAAAAGGAAAGACCGAGGAACAAAGCTTTTAAGATACTTATCAGAAGTAATTGTTAACGGGAATCCTGATGTTAAGCTGACTGACAAGAATAAAAAGTTTTTACTCCCAATAGTTCCTGAATTTGACCACTTCAAAGAAGCGCCATCGGGAACAAAGCAAATGCTGGATAAACTCGGTCCGGATAAATTTAGTCAGTGGCTTAAAAACGAAAAGAAAATCCACTACACAGATACGACGTTCAGAGATGGCCATCAATCGCTCTTAGCAACACGGATGAGAACGTTTGACATGGTGAATGTTGCCGAAAGTTTTTCAAAAAATGTTCCCGAAGTGTTCTCCATGGAAGTTTGGGGTGGAGCAACGTTTGATGTAGCCATGCGCTTTCTAAAAGAATGTCCATGGAAACGTTTGGAACTTCTAAGAAAATCTATTCCGAACGTTTTATTGCAGATGTTAATACGCGGATCAAATGGTGTAGGATACAAAGCATACCCAGACAATTTGGTGGAACGTTTCATTGCGGAGGCAGGAGCTAAAGGAATTGACGTATTCAGAATCTTCGACTCACTGAACTGGCTTGAGGGAATGAAGGTAAGCATCAAAGCAGTAAAAGAACAAACAAACTCTTTAGCAGAAGTTTGTGTTTGCTATACCGGAGACATTCACAATCCATCAGAAAAAAAATACACGCTTAACTATTACTTAGACCTTGCCCGTCGTATTGAAGATGAGGGGGCACATATACTCGCCATTAAAGATATGGCGGGTCTTTTAAAACCTTATGCAGCCACCGAATTAATCGGTTCGTTAAAAGAAAAAGTGAATATTCCAATTCACTTACACACACACGATACTTCAGGCTTACAATTGGCTACCTACTTGAAATCTGTTGAGGCAGGTGTGGACGTAGTGGATCTGGCGGTAAGTTCTATGTCCGGTCTTACATCACAGCCTAGCTTTAATTCTATGCTAGCCATGATGGAAGGGCATGAAAGAGAAAATAAGATTAATCTTAAGAGTTTAAATGCCTTTTCAAATTACTGGGAAGATGTTCGGGAATATTACTACCCATTTGAATCAGGATTAAAAGCTAGTACAGCAGAAGTTTTTGAGCATGAAATTCCTGGTGGACAGTACTCTAATTTACGACCACAAGCAAATGCTCTTGGATTAGAAGGACAATTTGAAACCGTTAAAGAAAACTATGCTACCGTAAATGAGATGTTCGGTAATATCGTTAAGGTAACACCTTCTTCGAAAGTCGTTGGAGATATGGCCTTATTTATGACCTCAAACGGTTTAAGCAAAGAAGATATTTTAAATAATGGTACTGAGCTATCCTTCCCGGATTCAGTAATTAACTTTTTTAAAGGCGACCTCGGGCAACCAGAGGGAGGATTCCCTAAAGAATTGCAAAAACTCATTTTAAAGGGGCAAAAACCACTCAAAGGCCGTCCAAATATTCATCTGGATCCTGTTGATTTTGACAGAGGTTTTAAGGATTTAAAACGTAAGTATGATAAAGATTGTCTTTTCACGGACTTTATTTCTGAACAATTTTACCCAAAGGTTTTTGAAGATTACTTCAAACACCAAGAAGAGTTTGGAGAAGTTTGGTATATCCCTTCAAAAGCCTTTTTCTATGGTTTGGATATCAATGAAGAGATTATTGTTGAGATCG
>Ga0066855_10000117_pt1 | contig 15525 bp, 15 predicted proteins | sample ETNtaG_14_FD_65604 | JGI IMG/M metagenome (GOLD analysis project Ga0066855, IMG submission 65604) | Marine microbial and viral communities from oxygen minimum zone, Eastern Pacific Ocean - ETNP201406SV73 | ecosystem: Environmental > Aquatic > Marine > Oceanic | place: Pacific Ocean: Eastern...
GTTTTAAGCTCACCTGCTGCAGATAAATAAGGGATCAATGTTAAATGAACTACAACACAGTCGTCCGGTCTTTCCCAGCATAACTGACGAACAGTTTCTACGTAGGGTAAAGATTCAATATCACCTACAGTACCGCCAAGCTCAGTAATAACAACATCATAATCCCCAGAATTACCAAGGATCTGCATACGTTCTTTGATCTCATTTGTGATGTGTGGAATCACCTGAACCGTCTTTCCTAAAAAATCTCCTCTACGCTCTTTTTCAATGACCGACTGGTATACTCTACCCGTGGTAACATTATTCGCTTGAGAAGTCGAGTGATTCATAAAACGTTCGTAATGCCCAAGATCTAGATCTGTTTCAGCTCCGTCGTCCGTAACAAAACACTCACCGTGCTCATAAGGATTAAGTGTGCCGGGGTCAACATTTAAATAAGGATCAAATTTTTGAATGGTCACTCGATAACCTCTACTCTGTAGAAGTGTTGCCAATGAAGCTGAGATTATTCCCTTTCCTAAAGATGATGTTACACCACCTGTTACAAATACATACTTAGCTGACGCCATTAAATAAGATTATTTTCCTGGGTTTACGATGTTTTTAAAACAACCTCCCAAAATTAGAAATTATCAATCAGACAAAGCAGCGTTTTTGATTTTTTTTAAAACTGCTAATTCTCACCTATACTCAGCATTAAAGGTAACTGGTTTATTCTTGAATCTGTGATCCGACCATAATAGAAAATATTCGCTCTGATATACAGATTGCTAACACTAAAAATCGTTTCTAAAATACTTCGCTTAGAAAACTCTATTTACGTTCTATTAGAGACATCCATATGGTGATACGCGGGCATTTGACCTAAGTTATAATCTGCGTATAATACGCCCAATTCATCGTTTGACTGTGTTACATCTGTGCAATACCATCCTCAAAAGTCAGGCTCTCATAATAGCCCTGTGTCTTCGTAAACGGAAAAGCTGAGCCAAAGTTCCAACGGGTATCAATCGTCAAAGATTTATTTTTACCAAATACATGCGAACCTACAAAGTTTACATGATGCCTTCTGTCGTAATGAGGTGCATAGGTGTCGAAAGCATCTGTACGACTTACTTTCCCTGAAAAATAAACCACCCACTAAAAAAAGAGTTCATAATGAACTCTTTTTTTTATTTTTTAACCTTTCGGTTTACTTAGCTTCCACAAGCTTCACAGTCAGGATCATCAATAGAACAAGCCTGTGGTTGTTCTTTATCTTCTAAATCATTTAACCACGATGAAAATGAATCTTCTTCATGATTTTGCTGTGAAGCATTTATTTTTTCCTGGTCTTTAATATCAGACATAACTTAAATTTTAATAATGAGTAGTTTTTAGCTATTACTAAGTTATTTATTTAATAAGCCAAATCACAGAGAAAATCCAATTCTTATTAACAAACCGGAAGTCTTATTTTATGGGATTTATTTACACTTATTAACGATTTTTAGGGCTAAGTCATTGTTGATTCTTGTCGTGCGGTCATGCAGTCATTCAAAGACTATGGTGCCCCCCCCACTTCGACAAGCTCAGGAACCACCCACCAAAGTTTATAAGTTGTAAGTACTTGAAGTGCCTAAAGTACCCATAGTGATGGTGATAATTTTGAGTGATTTCCGTAGCTATCGGCTTTCAGTAGTTAGGTTTGGGAATTTACTAAAAACTACCAACTGGTCACTGGTCACTTAAATCTTTCCAAATTATAATATCATACAATAAAAGGTCATTAAAATTATATATTTGTTGGAATTCAAATTCTATGACGCACGAACAAATTTTAGCTGATCTAAAAGCAAAAAAATACAACAGCACTTACTTTTTAGCCGGAGAAGAGACTTTCTACATAGATCTAATTTGCGACTACATCGAAAAGAATGTGTTGAATGAAGCTGATAAGGGATTTAATCAAACCGTATTATATGGTAGAGACGTAGAAATTGGAGCCTTAATTTCTGCTGCGAAGCAGTTTCCAATGATGTCAGAGAATACGGTTATCATCGTTAAAGAAGCTCAGGATCTTAAAAAAATTGAAGAATTAAAATCTTACGTTGAGCAACCACTCGACAGCACACTGTTAGTTTTGTGTTACCGAGGTAAAAAACTCGACAAACGCAAAGCCTTATATAAAAGCCTGCAGAAAAAGGGTCTTTACTTTGAAAGTAACAAACTCTATGAAAACAAAATTCCCGATTGGATCAAGGCTTATTTACGTACCAAAGACTACAGCATAGGTAATAAATCTGCAGCCATGCTAACAGAATTCCTGGGAAATGATTTATCAAAAATCGCCGGAGAGCTTAATAAGCTTTGCATTCTGGCTCCTAAAGGATCAGAAATTACGGAGCAGCTCATTGAAGATAATATTGGTATCAGTAAAGATTATAACAACTTTGAACTTCAGAACGCCGTGATGAACAAAGATGTCCTGAAAGCCAATCGAATTATCAAATACTTTGAAGCTAACCCTAAAAACAATCCGATCGTGGTTACCTTGTCGGTGCTTTATAATTTATTCAGCAAAGTACTTATCTACCATGGACTTAGCGATAAAAACCCACAATCGGTTGCCAAAAGCTTGGGGGTTAATCCTTATTTCGTGAAAGACTACCAAAAAGCTGCACAAACGTACAACCTTAAAAATTCGGTTAAAGCATTAGACGTACTTCGCCAGGCCGACATGAAATCTAAAGGGTATAATAACCCCTCCACTTCTCATGGTGACTTATTGAAAGAAGTGATCTACAAACTTTGCTATTAACCAAAGCGTAGGTGTTTTACGGTTAGTCCTTCATTTTTCAGTTCCATCAGGGCATCAATTCCAATTTGAATATGATCTTTCACATATTCTCGGGTTACCATTTTATCGCTTTCTAAAGTTTTCACACCCTCGGGAACCATCGGCTGATCGGAAACAAGTAACAATGCTCCACAAGATATCTGATTTACAAAACCAACGGTAAAAAGCGTTGCTGTCTCCATATCAATTCCCATACAGCGACTTTCTCTTAAATACGCTTTAAACTCTTCATCGTGCTCCCAAACACGTCTGTTTGTCGTAAATACCGTTCCGGTCCAATAATCGCGTTCATGATTACGAATGGTCGTAGAGATGGCCTTCTGTAATGCAAAAGATGGTAAAGCCGGAATTTCTGCCGGCAAGTAATCATCTGAAGTCCCCTCACCTCTTATGGCTGCAATAGGAAGAATTAAATCGCCGAGTTCATTTTTCTTTTTTAACCCTCCGCATTTCCCAAGAAACAACACGGCTTTGGGCTTGGTAGCACTCAATAGATCCATAATAGTAGCGGCATTAGCACTTCCCATACCAAAGTTGATCATTGTTACTCCATTTACTGTGGCATTAGGCATCGCTTTATCCAGACCATTGATCTTACAATGATGAATTTCTGCAAACTCATTTAAATAATGTTGAAAGTTAGTGAGCAAAACATATTCACTCATTTCAGACAATTCAACACCAGTGTATCTTGGTAGCCAATCTTTTACTATTTCATTTTTGTTTTTCATAAATAACTTATTGTATTTTTTATCTGCGTTTAATGTATATTCGTTTCTCAACTGTATCTATGCAAGAACTAAATTTACCTAATTATTCCATTAAACTCAAAAAGGAGCATAATAAGACCTTAATCTTCGACCCTGTACGAAAGAAATATATCGTTCTTACTCCGGAAGAATGGGTACGTCAGAACTTCATTCAATTTTTGATTCAAGAGAAGGGTTACCCCGCTTCTTTAATGGCTATAGAAATGGGAATTGATGTAATAAACACTAAAAAACGCTGCGACATCGTACTCTATAACAATAAGGGTTTACCACATATTATTGTAGAATGTAAAGCACCCTCAATAAAAATTTCTCAAGACACCTTCGATCAGATTGCTCGTTATAACATGACACTCAAAACAGAGCTACTGATCGTTACCAATGGTATGGAACATTATATCTGCATGATGGATCATGAAAATAAACGCTATCAGTTTTTAAAAAATATACCAATGTGTGAGTACTAGGTAAAAAGTACTAGGCAAAAAGTACTAGGTAAAAGGTACTAGGTACAGGAAAAGGTTTTGTGGTCATCCTAAGCCTGCCTGCGGCAGGCAGGCCTGCCAGAGGTAGGCCTGTCAGAAGTAGACCTGTCAGAGGTAGGCCTATCAGAGGTAGGAAATCCTGCCGAAGGAATCCCCCCCTTGACGGGGAGAATTAAAAACTGTAAACTGGTTAGTCGTTGGTGGTTGGTGGCAGGTTTTAAAATCACTCAAAACTCATCACTCATCACTGATCACTCATCACTGGTAAAATAAAAGCCCGAGAGAATACCTCCCGAGACTGATCCTTGACCATGTGTGGAGAGTACTGTGTTGTGCGTGCTTAACGATAAGTCTGAAATCGTTTGTGCCTGAATTACACCCAAACCTAATAATGCTAACACCTTTATTGTTTGTAGTTTTTTCATCGTGTAGTATTATATTTAATTACTATAGCACAAACATACATAACTTACTAGATGTAAGTCAATAGGTGAAATCACTCATTTTTAAAAAAAATCTAAATTCAGGAGTCATGAGTTGAAAAAATGATGGGGTAATCCTAACAGCTATGGAGATGACAGTATAGTGATCATTCAAAAATAGGTAAAATAAAGGAGCAGTACGACACCCTCAACGTGAAACTTAAAACGTTCACTTTAGGGACTTCAAGTTCTTAAACTTTTAAATTTCCTCCACAGCCTGGCTCTCCAGCCATCCAATCATACCGTCGGACAATCTGATCTTCGTCCAATCATTAAATACTTCCAACAGTTGGACTTTGGTTCCTTCGTGTAAAATAAACAAGTCTTCACTCTGAGTAGATGGAGCACTCTTGATATAAGCATTGGTCTGCATTAAGACAGCTTCTATCTTAGCTGTTTTATGGCTGTAATAGGCCATTGATAAAGTAAAAAGTGCCACGAAAAGAGCGTAGATAGAACTCCCAAAAGATCTCTTTTTGAGATGGTATGTTTTAGTGAACAGAAATGTTATAAAAAGCACACAGAAGATGAATAAAAATACCAAACCCAATTTCGCCCATTGATCGATAGTAAGCATGTTTTTTAAACCTTCAGCCCACTTTTGATAAAATGCTTGCGGCACCTCCGCCAACTTATCAACCAATTGCAATTGAACCAGTTTTAAATTAAAAAGAGCATCCTCATCAGTAGGATTTATTTTCAATGCTTTTTCATAATACAATACCGCTTCAGCATTTTGCTGGAGTTTGTAATAACAATTGGCCATATTGTAATATAGATCAGAAGAGTATAAACCAAGATCCTGAATTTCTTTGTAATCAATAAGCGCCTGTTCGTACTCTTTTTGTTCATAGCTCACAGAAGCCTGCTTAAAAAGAGTGCTCGCATCTTGCGCAAGTATACCGGAACTGAAAAATAGAAGTACAATTAAAGTTCTCATAGTCTAATAATTTTCTAATTTCTCGATGATGTTTTTTGTCTTGCTCAGTAGTGACGATGCTTGTGTATCCTCTTTACTCTGAACGCTGGTAAATCGCGCCATCTCACATGCTTCAAGAATCTCAGTTACACGCTCAATGACATCAGCATCAACACGATTATCGCTCAATATTTCTTCAATTCTTTCCTTATTAAACTGAGCCCTGTCAAGACCCCATTTCTTATGAAAAAATGTCTGCAAAGCCTGTTCAATGTTTGTATGCGTATTCACAGCCTTTGATCGAAGTATTTTTATTGCTTGTTTACTTGCTGTACCCTTCTTCCATTGTTCGATATCAATGATAGATCTACGAAATAAAACAACAAGGATAAGGGCAATAAAAACCAATACTATTGGAATAATCAATAGTGTAATAAAACTATAAGACCCAAAAAATAATTTTTTAGAACTCTTTAAATCCTTTAATGAAGTTTTAATGTAAAGAATGTCCTTACCAATAAAGGACACATCTTCTTTTGTAATATTGTTTAACACAACCGTCCCGGCAGCTCCATTTGCCTCACCCTCTACAGTTAAAGTGTATGAAGGCCTGTTTACAGTTACATATTTTTTTGTTTTCGGATTAAAATAATTGAAACTACCGGAGCTGACCTTATAAGCCCCTCTGTTTCTTGGAATTAACAAGTGTTCTACTCTTTTAAAACCCGTTAAGCCTTGTTTTTGGAGTTTTACACTTTCCTTGTACTTGGGTTCATAGGCCTCAACATCATTAGGAATATCAAATTTCGGCAAGTCGATCATTCTCAAATTTCCTGTACCAGATACGCGCATGGATAATGTTGCTGACTCATTGGTTTGTATGGAATCACGATTGAGTTTTGTTGTAAATTTAAATTCACCCACTGCCCCACTAAAACTACTTGGTTTTCCTTTCGAAGGAAGTTCTTTAACCTGTATTATTTTGGCTCCCGTAGAACGGACGATGTTGATTATTCTTGAGCGACGCCGACCAAAAAAATCTCTCTGATTCGTTGGAATGGCTACCGGCACTTCCAGATCCATAGAAGCAATGGTAAGCTTTCCGGATCGTTGTGGAATTAATACCAGTTTTTTTAGGGTTGCTACCTGCCAGGACTTCCCGTTTCTACGAACCTCATTGATCGGGTAATTTTCACCCAGATCAAAATCTTCATGCCAAAAACCCGTAAAATCGGGGTTCTCAAGTAATTCCGGCGATCTTATCTCCTGACTAAAATACAGCTTGTATGTTGCTACGATCTGCTCTCCAACGTATGGCTTAGAATTACTAAGTTCCAATTCTAAGAAAACATTTTCTTTCGCTTTAGCTTCAGGACTATGATTTGAAGTAGTATTTGGTGCAGACTTAAGTACTTGTATGGAAATACTTGTAGAACGATACTCTTTTCCTTTAACAGTAATGTACGCAGAGCCAATGGTGTAAATACCTGTTTTTTTTGCTCGTAAATAATACGTGTATGAATTCTCCCTGCTTACTTTACCATTAATGATGGTGGTGCTCGATGAAGCACTAGGGCCTGCAAGAACAGAAAAATTCGATAAATTAGGTGCTGTAAAACGATCTCCATTATCGTTTATCGTAAAGGTTAAACTAAATTGCTCATTTACCCCCACCTTATTTTTGTTGACAGACGCTGTAAATGAAGTTTGAGCAACGAGTACAAAACTCTGAAGTACAAACACTAAAAAAAGTAAATTCTTTTTCATCTCGTAAAATTACCAGTCTTTTTCAATTTTCACTTTAGCGCCCTTCAATTTATGCTTTTTCATTTTATCCTGAACTTTATCTTCTTGTTGATTTAAGGCATCCAGTAATCTTTGTGCTTCTTCAGAACTCAACTTATTTTCACGAGGTTTAGGCTGTTCGCCTTTTTTTTCTTCGTCCGTATCTTCCCCGTCAGTTTGCCCCTTATCCTGCTGATCTTGCTTGGATTCGTCTTCTTTGTTTTCTCCCTGATCCTGCTGATCTTCTTTTTTATCCTCATCCTCAGAGTTCTTCTGGTCCTGATCTTCAGAATCTTCATTCTTCTGATCACCCTTATCTTTATTCTCCTCGTTTTGCTCTTTCTCGTCCTTGTTCTCGTCCTGATTATCTTCGTTCTGCTCCTGTTCTTGTTGCTGCTGGTCGAGGCGTTTTTTTACGTAAGCGTAATTGTATCGGGTTTCATGGTCTTTGGGGTCAATTCTTAAGGCGTCTTTATAAGCTTCTAAAGCTCCCTCCAGGTCTTGCTGAGACAATAAGACATTTCCTTTGTTGTGCAAAGCATTCGCTTTTAGATTTGGGTCCTCGGTAGAAGAACTCACTTTTTCAAAAGCCTCTAAAGCCTCATCAAATCGCTCCTGTTTAACCAATGCATCGCCTAAGTTAAATTGTGCTTGCAACAGGTCAGCATTTTTCTCTAATGCTTTTTTGTAATTGATCTCCGCATCAATAAAATTCCCTGTTTCATATTGGGTATTTCCTTTTCGAGCCATTTTCCTCTCTGATTGAGCAAAAGTTGACAAACAGAAGCAAATGGTAAATGCGATGAATATGTTGTTCTTTAAACTCATTATCCAAAAAGTTTTATTTTTCTAAGCCAAAGTGTTTTCCGATTTGGCACGATAAAATCAAGTATAAAAAAGAGCAGGGCCAAAGCCAAAAACCATTGAAATTGATCTTCATAGTCTGTGTACATCTCTGTTTCAGATTCTACCTGCTCCATTTTTGCCAAAGAAGTTTTTATAAATTCTATGGTTTCTTTCGTATTCGTTCCATCCATAAAACTTCCCTCTGTACTCACTGCCAATTGCTGAAGCATCTCCGGATCCATTTTAGTAACTACGACCTTATCCTGATTATCTTTTTTGTATCCTTTTATGACACCATTACGCTTGATAGGAATTGGTCCTCCCTCCAAAGTTCCCAATGCAATGGCATGGATCACAATTCCATTTTCAGAAGCTAGCTCACTTGCTTCCAAGGCTCCCTCCTCGTGGCTTTCTCCATCCGAAAGAATAAATAGTACACGATTTTGCTCTTTGCCACTTTCAAAATAACTCAAGGCCATCTCAACGGCATTCCCGATATCTGTACCCTGCGTAGGAACCATATCGGTATCAATGGTTCTTAAGAACATTTTAGCAGCCGTATAATCGGTTGTAAGTGGTAATTGTGCATAGGCTTTACCGGCATAAACAATAATTCCAATACGATCGTTAACGAGTTCGTCAATAGCTTTTGAAAGAATCTGTTTTGCCTTAAGTATTCTACTCGGTGAAATATCTTCAGCCAACATACTTTTAGACACATCAATGGCAAAAACCACATCCACCCCCTTTCTTGTAACAGTTTCTATGCGTGTACCTATTTTAGGGTTTACCAATGCAATCACTAAAAACGTTAAACCTAAAAACCGCAAAATTTGTTTGATCACAGGTTTTCTTTTTGATTGATTCGGATTTATTTGCTTGAATAAATCTGAGTTTGCAAATTCTACCTGCTTTTTTTTGCGCCAGGATTTATAAACCATGTAAGCCACCCATACAAGTACAGGTAAAACAATTAAATACTGATATTGTGGATTTCCCAGATCAAACATTATGCAATACTTTTTAAAAGGGTGTACTGAAGTATAAATTCTGAAAACAATAAAATTAGAGCCATTAAAGCAAAAAATTCAAACTTTTCTTCATGGTTGTAAAACTTCAACTCTTCCAATTCTGTTTTTTCCAGGCACTCTATTTGTTCGTAGATCTTCTCCAGTTTATCCTTACTATTTGCCCGAAAATACATCCCTCCGGTAGCTTCAGCAATATTGATGAGTAGCTCTTCATCAATTTTTACTTCTACATTAACATAGGTATCTCTGCCCCACATATCTTGTGTTGGGTAAGGTGCTGTGCCGTAAGAACCTACTCCGATCGTATAAACCTTTACTTCAGACTCCTGAGCAATCTCCACAGCCGTCATCGGGTCAATAAATCCTGAATTATTTTCACCGTCAGTTAAAAGAATAATTACTTTACTTTCAGCTTTACTTTCTTTTAGCCTAGATACCGATGTAGCCAAACCCATACCGATGGCAGTACCGTCTTCAATAAGGCCGTCTTTTACATCTTTTAAAAGGTTTTTAACCACCTTATGATCTGTCGTCAGTGGGCATTGCGTAAAACTCTCACCGGCATAAACAACCAAGCCAAAACGATCTGAATGTCTTCCGGAAATAAAATCGTGCGCTACTTGTTTTGCCGCTTGTAAACGATTGGGCTTAAAATCTTCTGCCAGCATACTGGTAGAAACATCCATGGCAATAACAATATCAATACCTTCTTTACTCAAAGTTTCGGTACTAACTTCTGTGGTTTGTGGTCGAGCTAAAGCTACGATGATTGCCGATAAAGCCAGAGATCTGGTTACCCATAAAACATATTTTAAAATAACCTTCCAATTCAGGTTTTTTTCGATCATGTAACCGGAAGACCATAAAATCGTGGGATTCCTCTTTGTATGGCGAAATATTTCCCAAACCAAAATGATTGGAATGACAAAAAGAAGGTAAAGAAACTGAGGGTTTAAAAATTCTATTTGATCAAACATCCCGCTCCTCCTCTTTCATTTTATGGCAATCATCAACAATTGCATACGATTTACGCATAAAAACTCCATTCGTTTTTTTATCAGGCTTGCTTTTAGCAAACTTCACAAAGTCTGCTTCTGTTAAAAGATCCGAAATGTCATTCACTAGAACCGAATCCAATTTCATTGTCGATAAAATCTCAATAATCTCATCCGTTGTAGATTCCAATGTGTCTATCTCATATTCTCTGTCGAAATATCTTCTAAGGATTTCCGTAAGCTGAACGTAATGTTCTTTGACCAATCCGTTTTTACACAAAGCTTGAGATTCCAGATTGTTTAACGCACTGATCGCTTCAATTTCACAAGGAATAAGCTCAATAACCTCTTCTTCAATAGTTTCATCTTTCTTATTAAACCTCCGGATAAAGTAATAAAGAAGTGCAATTAAAGCGATTAAGGTAATGAAACCATAGATGTAGGGTTTCGCCTCAGTGAAGTTAAACGGCACCTTTTCCGGCTCCTTAATATCAAAAATAGCGTTGGTTGTATCTAGAGGAACGGCTAAAAAAGAGAAAGCCAAAGAATCTGAGTAAAATGTATCTCCCTGAAGACTCACAAAAGGAAGCTGAGGCAAAACAAAATGTCCTGTATCAAATTGCTGAACAGCTAAGTTTTGATGGTATACGTTTTTACGCTTAACAGAAGATGAGTCAATAGAACCCAACTTTTGAACCTCCAAAGGCGCAATAGCCTCTTCGATATCCGGCCACAAAATTTGTTCACTACTGTGAACTTGTAAGTTTACATTAATGATGTCTCCTATAAAAGCCTGATTGGTATCTGCTGAAATCTTCACTTCCGTTTGAGCGATTGTGAATGCAGAAATAAACAAAGCGAATATGTATAAAAATCTTTTCAAGTTTATCTTCTTTTAAAGAATTCTAATAATTGTTTTGTGTAGGAACGATCCACTCTCAAATCGAGATAATCTGTTCCGGAATGCGTACAATACGACTTAAACTTTGAGACAAAATTTTTGTAATCTTTCTCATAAGTTGCTCTTACCGATTTAGAACTGGTATCTACCCAATCGACGGCTCCTGTTTCAGGGTTTTGAAGTTGAACCAGGCCAATATCAGGAAGCTGTTCTTCAGCAGGGTCGATGATCCGAAGTGCTGTAAGGTCGTGTTTGCTCGAAGCGATCTTTAAGTTTTTGTCGTAATCTTCATCCTGAAAATCAGAAAGAGCAAAAACAATACTTCTTTTTTTAACCACGGAACTTAAAAACTTTAAAGCCTCAGAAATATCTGTCCCTGTACCTTTGGGTTTAAACTCTATCAGCTCCCGAATGACCCTGAGGATGTGAGACTTTCCCTTTTTAGGTGGAATAAATAGTTCTATTTGATCTGTAAAAAACACCACACCTACCTTATCATTATTTTGAATGGCCGAAAATGCAAGTACCGCACAAAGCTCTGTGATCAGATCTCTCTTTTGTTGCATACGTGTACCAAAAGATTCTGATTTGGAAACATCTACTAAAAGCATCATGGTCAGCTCTCGCTCCTCCTCGAAAATCTTAATGTGGGGCTCATTGAGTTTTGCCGTCACGTTCCAGTCAATATCACGAATATCGTCGCCAAACTGATATTTTCGAACCTCCGAAAAAGTCATACCCCTCCCTTTGAAATGGGAATGGTATTCACCCGAAAAAATGTGATTGGACAACCGACGTGTTTTGATCTCGATCTTCCGAACCTTCTTTAAAAGCTCTTTAGTCTCCATCCTATGGCACCTCTACTTTATTCAATATCTGATTGATAATATCTTCAGAGCTTACATCTTCGGCTTCAGCCTCATAGGTAATTCCAATTCTGTGACGAAGTACATCATGACAAACGGCTCTTACATCCTCGGGAATAACATAACCTCTGCGTTTAATAAAAGCATAAACTTTTGCAGCAGTGGCGAGATTAATGGATCCACGTGGAGAAGCCCCAAAAGAGATCAGGGGATTTAAGTTTTCCAATCCAAAACGCTCCGGAAAACGCGTTGCAAAGATGATGTCTAGAATGTAATTCTCAATTTTCTCATCCATGTAAACTGTTTTTACGACCTCGCGGGCTTTCAGAATCTGCTTCATGGTAACTACAGGTTTTACAATTTCGTATTGCCCGTTTAAGTTGTTGCGCATAATCGTGCGCTCATCTTCCTGTTTTGGATAATCAATAACCGTTTTTAACATAAAACGATCTACCTGAGCTTCCGGCAAAGGATAGGTACCCTCCTGCTCAACCGGATTCTGTGTTGCCAACACCAAAAAAGGCTGTTCCATAGCAAAGGTTTCATCGCCAATAGTAACCTGGCGTTCCTGCATGGCTTCTAATAACGCAGATTGAACTTTAGCCGGAGCACGATTAATTTCATCTGCAAGAATAAAGTTTCCGAAAATAGGCCCCTTCTTAATGCTAAATTCATTTTTTGGCATATTGTAAACCGTCGTACCAATTACATCAGATGGTAAAAGGTCTGGAGTAAATTGTATGCGACTAAATTTACCATTTATGGCTTTTGAAAGTGTGTTAATAGCCAGTGTTTTTGCAAGACCGGGAACTCCTTCCAAAAGGATGTGACCGTTTCCAAGCAAACCAATTAACAAGCGCTCTACCATGTGCTTTTGACCAATGATAACCTTGTTCACCTCTAGGGTTAACAAGTCGATAAAAGCACTTTCTTCTTTAATTTTTTCGTTAATTTCTTCAATGTCTACACGATCCATTCTATTGTGTTTATATTTGTACCGATTTTATGAAAACAAACATAAATTATGATCTTGTTTCCATGGGTTAAGTTAGAGTTAATATCTGTTAAAAATTGTTAATTTCCTGACCCAAAGTAAAATAATTCAGTAAAATAAAATTCTTCTTTTTAATGAAACTTTTTAACAAGAAATTCATAGTAATTAACAGCGTATGCCTACTACTTAGCCTGAATCTTTCTGCTCAGGAAAGACGTAACGAAACGGTTGACCCTTTAAAATACATACCAACCATTACATATCAGGAAGGTGGCTTTTTAAAAACCTCTGAAAAAAACTTTCCTATTCCCATAGATTTTAACACCGAACAAGATGCCAATGGCGATGATAAAACAGATGCTGAAGATAATATGGAGAATATGGTTCTTTATGTTATTGGCACTAAAATAGAAGGTGTAGGCAGAACAGGCTTAGATAACAGAGGCCCTAACAATCAGGTACCGGCTGTGTATTTTAACTATGCAGAAACTTACAGTCATAATGTGTATCAATATTGGTATTACTACGGAGAAAACTCACATCTGGAAAATCATGAGCACGATTGGGAATCCATTTTTATTTTTGAGAGAGATACCGTTCCCGTGGTTGTGCAAGTTACTTCCTTTGGGAAACTGGTCAATTATGAATGGAAAAATTTTCAACAAGATGAAGGACATCTGGTTTTAGGGGTAAGACGTGGTGATCATTCTTTTACCAACAAACCTAAAAATGGAGTGGTCATCCGTTTTAATGGTGAAATTCATGCACAGGAAGGTGTTTTGCATAAAGGGCATGGGAAAACAATTCCCTGGTCTGTGTACAGCTCAAAAGACTTTGTGCAAAATGCTATTTTATTTGATGAAAAGAAAACTACCAAATTCTATTATGGTGATGTAGCTTACCCAAGAAGCGGCGCAGAAATGGATATGGCACATAAGGCTCCCTGGCGCAGAAGACGCTGGCGAAGACCCAGAAAGAATGATCAGTGATCAGTTGAGAGTTTTCAGTAGATTCCTAAACCTAAGTACTGAAAGCCGACAGCTACGAAAACCCACCATCACTTTAGACACTTAGTGTACTTACAACTTGTAAACTTTGTTGGGTGGTCCCTGAGCTTGCCTACCGAATACAGACTTGTCGAAGGGCGGTCCCTGAGCTCGTCGAAGGGTTGACTTTAAACTGAAACAAAAAAGGCTCCAAATGGAGCCTTTTTTTTTATTTCAATAAACTTTTTAAGTATCCAACACCTGTCTCTTGGTGTGATTTCAATAGACCTTCAAGTTTCCGGTATCTGTCTCTCGATATGGATACCAAAGGAAGCCTGACATGCTCCTCACAAATACCTTTAATTTTCAAACAAGCCTTTACTCCTGCGGGATTTCCCTCTGCAAAAAGGTGGTCAATAATTTCCAGTTGTGGATAATGCAAAGCTCTTGCCTTTTCCAGATTACCGGCTAAACCTTGTCGAACCATCTCAGAGAATTCTTTAGGCTGCACCATAGCCTGTACAGAGATAACTCCATCTGCTCCCATTAACAGCATAGGCAATGTAAAGGCATCATCTCCGGAAAGCACCTTAAAGGTTTTCGGTTTATCTCTTAAGATTTTCATGATCTGATCCATATCTCTTGAAGCTTCCTTTATAGCGGCGATATTATCAAAATCATTCGCTAATCTCAGGGTCGTTTCTGCAGAAATATTAGAACCTGTTCTTCCTGGAATATTGTACAAGATGATGTCTACAGGACAAGCTTTAGAAATGGCTTTAAAATGCTGATAAATACCTTCCTGAGTGGGTTTGTTGTAAGCCGGTGAAACAGATAAAATAGCATCAACACCACCAAAATCGGTAGATTTAATTTCTTCCACTACTGCACTGGTGTTATTGCCACCTATTCCAACTACAAAGGGAACTCTTCCGTTAATTCTCTTCTTGGCAAAAGCTACAACTTCTATTTTTTCTTCTTTAGATAAAACTGAACTTTCACCGGTTGTTCCCAGAGAAACTAAAAACTCCGGTCCCCCACCAATAAGGTATTCTATCAAACTTGATAAACCCTCATAATCAATCTCTCTATCTTCCTTAAACGGGGTTATCAATGCAACTCCCGTTCTTCCTAATTCTATTTTCATGTTCCTCTCTAGGAATTAAACGATGTGTAACTTCTTTTACCAGAGCTTTTAAACTCCTATCTTTTTTGTTGTCAATTTTCAGGTCAAATATACTGATATCTTTTCTAAATCTTCCAACTTTATATCTGGCAGATGCTGCTGCTGCCAAATAAGTTAAAGGGTAATACGATTTTAAGCTTAGATCTATGAGAATATCATACTCTTCTGTTAAAAAATTCCGAATGACCATCCCTTTGGGCTTTCCATACCAATTCAATTGACCATTAGAAAAAAAATCGAAATGTAATACAGAAATATGGTCGAAAGATTTACGATTACTATTCACATACCCCAATACAGTTACCAATTCTTTTCCTTTTGCAAATTTAGCAACAAATCTTTTAACAAGCCCAACATCCCTTACTTTTGTTCCTTCAAACAAAATAGCAATGCGTTTCGCATCTTGTAAATTAAACACTCTTTCATCTCTTGTATTTCCT
>Ga0066855_10000124_pt1 | contig 15058 bp, 12 predicted proteins | sample ETNtaG_14_FD_65604 | JGI IMG/M metagenome (GOLD analysis project Ga0066855, IMG submission 65604) | Marine microbial and viral communities from oxygen minimum zone, Eastern Pacific Ocean - ETNP201406SV73 | ecosystem: Environmental > Aquatic > Marine > Oceanic | place: Pacific Ocean: Eastern...
CGATAGATCTGAAGGGTCAAACCGCGTTCATAACTGGCACTACCTCGGGCTTAGGGCGCCGTTTTGCCGAAGTGTTAGCGGCGTGCGGGGCGAACGTCGCAGTCGCCGGTCGACGAGTGGATCGACTTGAAGAGCTGGCCGAACATCTGAAAAATGCGGACGGCAAGGTGCTGCCAGTACCGCTAGATGTAACGGACACGGAAGCCCTGTTCGCTTCGGTCGAGAAAGTCGAACAGGAGTTGGGACCTATTCAAATATTGGTCAACAACGCGGGCAAGCCGGATGCCCAACTCGCGCTGAAGATGGATCCAAAGTTCGTGGATGAAATGGTCGCTACAAACTTGACTTCGCTCTTCCACCTAGCAAGCGAAGTTACGCGCCGCCTTATCGAAGCTGAGCTTCCCGGCCGAATTGTCAACATCGCATCCGGGGCGGCGTTCAGCGCCGGTGTGGGAACTTCTTGGTACGCGATTACCAAGAGTGCAGTAGTTCGAATGACCGAAATGTTGGCTCTGGAATTTGCCCGCTATGACGTGAACGTCAACTGTATTGCTCCGGGCGCGTTTGAAAGCGAAATGATGGATGGCATGCTCGAACGGATGGGTGATATCACCCAGGGATTCCCGCGCAAACGCCTTGGGAAGCCTTCTCAACTTGACAGCACGTTGCTCTACTTGGTGTCTCCGGCCTCTGACTTCGTTACGGGGGCGACGATCCGAGTTCACGATGGCCAAGGCGCTGGCTGAGGAGTCTTTACTCTTGGCCGGCTAGCCTCACCCAATGGTGACCACTGAATTTGAGACCGCTGTTGAACAATGGCGTACACAAGGGTGGGCTGTCGTACACGACCTGGTCCCAGCGGCCGAAATCGACGAGGCCGTGGACGAGCTATGGCAACATTTCCCTACTCCTGCCGATTACCACTCCGGAAATCCTGAGGCTCGCTCTTACTTCGAAAACGAAAGCACCGATGCGCGGTACAGGCCTGCGAGCCAAGGGGCATTTCACGGGCAGGGGGGCAAAGGAGATGAGGGGCCCAGTTTTCGTTTACGTCAGTTTCTTGGACACGTCCTTTTTCCATATGACTCTCACCTCCTCAATCGACTTCAGATTCATCCCCGGGTCGTCGATTTCGCGAAATGTGCCATGGGTACTGACGACATCCGGTTGTATCAGGCGAGGATCTGGGGAAAGTACACCGGCGTCACCAATTACGAGCAGCCCTTTCATCAGGACGGTAACCACAACATTGTCCCCGACCGACTCGAACTGGGCTGGTGGAACCTGGAGGGTTTCCTGTATTTATCTGACGTGGAAGATGGAGTCGGTCCCACTGAAGTACTCAGCCTCGGCGACTCTCCGCCGGGTTCAAACCCGCAGTCAGCTGCTGGGCGGAGAGGCTCCTATCTTGTCTACCGCACAGACGTGTGGCACCGAGGCGTGAACCTCACCAGAGAAGGCGGATCAAGGTTTCTGATGAACATCGCCTTTAAGCACGCCCATCATGAGTGGATCGGCTTTGACAGCTTTCAACAACATTCCAATCGCGGTCCGTGGTCGAAGTTCGCGGCTAGTTGCACCCCTGAGGAACTCGCCCTATTTGGGGCACCCATGCCTGGTCACCCTTATTGGACCTCGGAACTCGTGGATGCGCTCGAAGTGCGTTACCAAGGCATCGACGCAAGTCCGTGGAGAGAGGCTCTCGGTAAGTGATCTTGGATCAAGCAATCGATGGCGTAATCGGTGCTGCTGTAAAAGACAACTTGGTTCCCGGGGCTGTGGCCGCGGTTGTTGACAGCGAAGGGTTGAGGAGCATCCGCTGCTATGGAGTGAGGTCTGAGACCAGCGGGGAGCCCATGACCGATGACACCGTTTTTCAGATCGCATCGATGACTAAGCCCATCACCGGCGTTGCGTGCATGCAGGCGGTAGAACGCGGACTGCTTGAACTTGACCGACCGGCTGGTGAAGTCATTCCGTGGCTCGCTGATGTACAGGTTCTTGATGGCTTTGATGAGTCGGGACCCATCTTGCATCCTCCTGCGAGCCCAGTGACTCTGCGCAATCTACTCACGCACACATCTGGCTTCACTTATGAGATCTGGAATTCGGATATGGCCGCATGGATCGAGCACACCGGCACACCCGGTGTAGGCAGCCGCAAGTTGGCATCGCTTCGGCGACCCCTTTCGTTCGAACCTGGGGAACGCTGGGAGTATGGAACAGGAATGGATTGGGCGGGACAGCTTCTTGAAACAGTGAGCGGGATGAGTCTCGAGAGTTGGATGCGGTCGGAGATCTTTGAACCACTGGGGATGTCTAGTACTGGCTACCAATGCAATGAGACCATGACAGAGCGGCTCGCTGCCACTCACGTTCTTGATGATGGCCAATGGAACGAGTTGGCTTCGCAGGCCCCAAAAACTCTCCCTGAATTTGACGGCGGCGGCGGCGGGCTTCACTCAACAACGCCTGACTATGCTCGTTTCATTCAGATGTTGCTCCGTGGCGGAGAACTTTCCGGGCAACAAATCTTGTCAAGCGACACGGTGTCAGCAATGTCGTCGAACAACATGGGTCTATTACGTGTGCCGCCGGTTATATCGTTTAATCGAGGTCTCAGCGCAGATTTCGAGTTCATGCCGGGAATTCCGAAGTCGTGGGGGCTTACGTTCCAGATCAACGAAGAGACAGTCCCTGGAGGACGTCGGACAGGCTCCCTGAGTTGGGCGGGTCTATTTAACACCCACTTTTGGATCGATCCGACTTCAGGTCTCGGGGCATTACTTATGACTCAGACGCTCCCTTTCATGATTCCTCGAGTGGCTGAACTTCTTGATGAATTCGAACAGGTCGTGTACGCCGCAGTGGCATCTTGATGTGAACACTCCCATTCGCATTGACGGGGAACGCGAGTTCATCGCATTTGCCGCGCTGATATCGACCTCAATCGCGTTGTCTATCGACATGGTCCTACCTGCCTTCGCCGATTTACGTTCTTCGTTTGGCATGGAACCCACTTCAAACCTGCCAGGCCTAACGATCACTTGCATTTTCATCGGCATGGCCATCGGGATGCCCTTTTTTGGCCCTTTGGCAGATACCTACGGACGTATCCCTGTCTTAAGAGCAGGCATCGCCCTATTCGCTTTAGGGGCGCTCGGGTCCACACTGGCCCCAAACCTTGGCTCTCTCCTAGCTTCCAGAGTGCTTTGGGGAATTGGGTGCGCCGCTCCCCGCACCATCAGCCAAGCCATGATCCGGGACAAATTCGAAGGTGATGACATGGCTCGCGTGATGGCCATCGTCCAAACCATCTTTTTTGCGGGACCAGTCCTAGCTCCAGTAATCGGAGATCTACTCGTCCGGGCAGGAGGGTCTTGGCGACTGACACAGCTTTTCGGTTTAGCCATCGCCATTGTCATCTGGCTTTGGTCCTTCAGAATTACAGAGTCACTCAATAGTGCCAACAAACGAGATCTCAGTTTCTCTGGAACAAAACAGGGGCTCAGAGTCGTTTGTGGGAACCGTGTAACGATTGGTTATGCGCTAACCCTTCTGTTCTCAGGAGGAGCTTTCTATAGCTTCCTAAGTAGTTCTGAACTAATAATCAGCGAAGTCTTTAGAAAGCCAACCTGGTTCGTTCCTTATTTCAGCATCACTATGGGCGTGATGGCTGCCGTCGCCCTGACAGGGTCTCGGGTAGTGGGGCGGATCGGCGCGAGACGTCTCGGGCACGGTGCACTGGCCTTTCAACTGGGAGTCAGTTTTCTGATGCTGGCCTTGGCCCTCTCAACAGACGGCGTTCCTCCGGTAGGTCTTTGGATGGTTCTAATGACAGCTCAAATAGCGGCCATGGTCGTGATGATGCCCACTATGACAACCCTGGCTCTCGAACCTATGCAAGCTTTAGCTGGAACCGCAGCGTCAACAATAGGGTTCATAACCCTCGCTATCGGTGCGCTTCTAGGAGCGATCGTTGATCGTCAAATAACCTCAACCGTTACGCCACTGGCCGTCGGCTACGCCCTCTATACATCGCTAGCTGTGGTGGTTGTCCTTACGATGCTCCGGAAAAACAACTCCGAACAGCTAAACCCTGGCTGAGCTAGCCCACTCGAATCGGCACAGAGCGCGGACCCCGAACCTGGGTACCACCCCATTGAACATCGGCACCTTCCGCGATCGAGAATTCTGGAAAGCGTTTTAACCACTCTTCCATAGCCACAACTAGTTCCATGCGAGCCAAATTCGACCCCAAACAGCGATGAATGCCTATTCCAAAGGCGAAGTGACGATTTTCTTGCCGGTCGATAACCACTTCGTCAGGGTCCTCGAACATTTCTGGATCCCGGTTACTGGCACCGAAAGGAAGAAAGACTTTTTCTCCGGCTGCAACAGGACAACCTGATATTTCAGTGTCTTCATCTGCTACTCGTGCCATGGTGACGGGCGAATAGGCACGCAGAAACTCTTCGACTGCGGTTGGAATTAGTTCCGGCTCAGCGGCGAGACGATGCCGGTCATCGTCGTGAGTAGCGAGATGCAGCAAGTTCGAGGCAATTGAACTCCAGGTGGTGTCGATACCCGCGACGAGAAGAAGGAAACAGGTGCCCAGTACATGTTTGTCGGTAAGTGGATCACCGTTAGGGAGAGTCTCTGCTTGAAGCTTGCTGATCAAGTCGTCGCGTGGGGCTCGGCGACGATCAGCAATAGTTGCAGCGAAGTACTCAAGGATTTCTTTTGTCGCCTGAGTTCGGCGATCCCACTCGTCTGCGTGACTTTGCAAAATATCTACCGCCCAACGAGTAAACATTTCGCAGTCCTCTTCAGGCAAACCGATCATCGATCCGATAACACGCACCGGGAGGTAGCGGGCGTATTCTTCTGCCGCGTCGACTATGTCCGACGGGTCGATGGCGTCGAGAAGCTCAACAGCGATGCTGCGTGTTACCTCGCGCATATCCTCGACCGCCTTGGGCGAGAAGTAAGGCAACAACATTCGTCGGGCGTCGGTATGAAAAGGCGGGTCAGAAGTAATAGGAGGCGCTACTAGGAGACTGGTTCCGTCAGGAGTAGCTACGACTCCGACGTCGCGCGATGAAAAGCGTTCGGTGTCGTACGCGATTGACGAAATGTCGGTATAGGTGGTCGGCAGCCATCCACCGCCATCTCGGGAGGTATGAGCTACTGGGCACTCCGAGCGCAAGCGTTTCCAGACCTCGGGAGCACGTTGTACATATTCGTCACCGAATAAATCAATGTCTCGTTCGGAGTCAGAAAGACCAGCCATGAGTCCAGCCTAGATCCAGAGCCGGTAGCAGTGCACGTAGGCTCTCTTTATGAGTTCAAATCACCTTCACGGCAACCTTGGCCCCGGACTTCTCCAGGAAGTGGCTCCGAAGGTCTTCAGTTACGTGCAGCCCGATGGAACCTGGTTCATCAACAACACCGGTTTCGTTGTTGGTGAAAACGCTGTGGTCAGCATTGACACCACTTCGACAGAGCTTCGAAACCGCGCATATCTGGATGCAATCGCGTCGGTAACAGACCACCCGGTCACCTTGCTGATCAACACTCACCATCACGCGGACCATACTCACGGAAATTACTTATTCAGCGACGCAACGATCATCAGTCACGCCACCTGTAGAAGCGTGATGATGGCTACCGGTATTCCTGACTATCGTGCCGCTTTTCCTGGGGTTGAGTGGGGAAATTTGCGCTTTCGCGCTCCGGATATCACCTTCGAAGGCTCCACGACCGTGCACCTTGATGATTTAGCCATCGAATTATTTGATTTGGGTCAGGTAGCCCACACTGACGGCGACGTTCTGGCCTGGTTGCCCGAGCGCGGTGTGTTATTCACAGGGGATCTCATCTTCCATGGGGGAACCCCTTTCGCGCTATTCGGGTCCGTCCAAGGGACTTTGGACGCGCTGGACACAATCGAGAAAAAGGGCGCGGAGGTAATCATCCCTGGCCACGGACCTACCTTCGGTGGTCATGAAATCAAAAAAGTGCTCGATGCTCAACGGGCGTACCTTAGATTCGTGCAGGAAACAGCGGAGAACGGAATTAACTCAGCACGTACACCTATCGAGCAGGCATCTGTAACCGATCTAGGCGAGTTCGGCCGGCTAACCGACACCGAGCGACTTGCCGGCAATCTTCATGTTGCCTACCGAGAGCATCCCGAAGCGGACTATGAATGGGTGGGATTCGAAAATGCGATCGGGGACATGATTGCTTTCAACGGAGGGGCGCTCCCACGCTGCCTAGCGTGACCACCTCTCCTAGCGTTTAGAAGGGCAACGTCAACCCTGCACGTGGCCACTCTGCCTGTATCAGCGTGCCTGTGCCCGACAATGTGATGTAAGCCGTCTTCATATCTGCGCCGCCAAAACAAATATTGGTGCAGATCGGGTCATCCACTGCGAAGAATTCGAGCTCCTCACCGTCCGGGGTGAATGTGCTGATCCCCCCTGTCTGGATAGTGGCAACACTCACGTTTCCTGCGGCATCCATTGCTAACGAGTCGAATAGTTTCCTACCTGCGGGACGAGCTAAGAACCTCCCATACGACGATCCTTGTAATTCGCCCGGTCCCGAAAGTTCCCAATAAAGGATCGACCCTTGGTGGGTCTCAGCTACGTAAACCCTGTCTTGTTGCGGTGATAGACCGACACCGTTTGGTCCGTCAAGAGGGAAGGCGACCTCCTGCACTAGCGATCCGTCGGCTCGACCGTAGTAAAGCCCTCCTCGATCGCGAGTCCGGGCCCGGGTCTTACCGTGGTCAGTGAACCAAAATCCCCCTGTCGAGTCAAACATGAGATCGTTCGGGCCTTTCAGTGGTTCTCCGTCGACTTCGGCGTAAAGGACTTCAACTTTTCCGGTTTGTATATCGATACGTTCGATACGACCAGAGGAGTAGTCGTCCGGAACCAATCCCGGGACTGTCAGTCCGCGCGCCTCACCCCATGTGAATCCGCCGTTGTTACAGACGTAGAGCGCACCGTCAGGGCCTACAGCCGCGCCATTAGGACCACCCCCTGGTCGGGCCACGACTTCGACTGACCCATCGCCTGGATCAATTCGGGAAATCGTGCCTCGCTTCACTTCGACGACCACGATCGAGCCATCCGACATCACCACAGGCCCTTCAGGGAACTGCAAACCAGTCGCGATGACGTCATAGTCGTTCATCAACCGACCCTACCCCTGTTGTGCAGTCTCGGCGAGAGGACCTCAGCGATCAGTTAGAAGGGCGTTGAGTTCGTCGTGAGTCATCAGCACATCGCGGGCTTTGGAACCAATGGAAGGCCCAACTACGCCTCGCTGTTCGAGGAGATCCATAAGTCGTCCCGCGCGCGCAAACCCAACCTTTAGTTTGCGCTGCAGCATTGAAGTTGACCCGAGCTGAGTTTCCACCACTATCGACATGGCTTGCATCATGAGGCTGTCATCGTCTTCGTCGCCGGACGATCCACCTAAAATAAGCACAGAAACAGAATCGTTCGCTCCTTCAACGCCTTCGATGTAGTCAGTTTGTGGTGCCTGCCTTCGCCAGTGAGCAACCACCTTATGAATCTCCGCTTCGCTCACCCAACAGCCTTGAACCCGTTTCGACACGCTGCTGTTGGAACCCAACACCAGCATGTCGCCTTTTCCTATGAGCCGTTCGGCTCCCGATTGATCAAGAATGACACGGCTATCCGCAAGGCTCGATACAGCGAACGCTATGCGTGAAGGAATATTGGCCTTTATGACGCCGGTGATCACATTCACCGACGGCCGTTGGGTTGCGATAACCAAATGGATACCTACCGCTCGTGCCATCTGCGCTAGACGCGTTATCGAATCTTCCACGTCGCGCGCAGCAACCATCATCAAGTCGTTTAACTCGTCGACAACGACCACGATGAAAGACATCCGCTCAAATTCACGTTCTTCATTGAGGTCGGATGCCAAGCGTCCTTCGTCGTACGCCGAGTTATATCCCGTGATGTCGCGAAACCCGATTTCCGAAAGAACGTCGTAACGGCGTTCCATTTCCTTTACGGCCCACGACAAGGCGTTAGCTGCTTTTTTCGGGTTAGTCACTACTTGCGTCAGCAGATGAGGAAGGCGGTCATATGGTCCCAGCTCCACCCGTTTGGGATCGATGAGGATCAGGCGTATCTCGTCAGGGGTAGCACGCATCAACAAGGACGTGATGATTGAGTTGATGCACGATGACTTACCCGCTCCAGTTGCGCCCGCGATCAGAACGTGCGGCATTGACGCGAGGTTTACCATTACAGCGTTACCTGAAATGTCCTGACCCAACGCAACTTCGAGAGAATGCGTTGCATCCGCGGCCGTCTGGCTAGTCAGTATGTCGCCTAACGCAACGAGGTGGCGATCGGCGTTGGGAACCTCTACTCCGATCGCTGAACGGCCAGGGATCGGAGCCAGAATACGAACGTCAGCCGATGCCATCGCGTAAGCGATGTCTTTGTGGAGACTAGTCACTTGGGAAACCTTCACTCCTTTACCCAGCGATAGTTCATAGCGGGTGACGGTCGGGCCTACCTCCATGCCAGTAACTCGAGTTTCAACTCCATGGCTAGCAAGAGCGGCTTCAAGGTTTCGGGCCCCATTTTGGAGCATGCGTTCGTCTACGTCTTGAACCCCAGACCTTTCGAGAGTGTCTCGTGCCGGAAGTTTCCAACTTCCCGTCGGTCGGCTAGCTAGGTCGATTTCCATCTGTTCGGGCGCAAGCTCAGAGATGTCTTCTTCTGAAATCGGTTCTTGATTGTCATCTGACCAATTCTCAGCCGGCTCTCGAAGGCCAGGTTGTTCTTCTCGCGACTCATCCCAAGCCTCTTCGTTCTGCGTGGTTTCAGCAAATTCAACTTCGAGATTCGCTGGTTGGGTATCGGATGAGGTCGCAGGAAGACCAAAACCCGGTGCGGAGATCGAAGGCGATGTGAGTCGGTCCCGCAACGAGTCCTCAGACGCTTCATTGTCTGAACCCAGACTTTGGAGGCTATGCAAACCCCTCCTCAAATGTCTGGCCACGAAACGAACCCCGAACGCTAATGCTGTCAAAACCTGTCGCAGACCGGTGTCGGTAACAATCAATACACCGAACATGGCTGCCAACAGCAGGACGACCCAGGCCCCAGGGTCATCGACGGCACTTCGGAGCGGTTCCCCCACTACCGCACCGATAACTCCGCCCGAGGCACGAAGATCATCAAGGGTGGTTCTAATTCCTGCTGCATCTCCGATTAGGTGCGCCATCCCTGACAACGAAAGACTTGTTAGAACTCCACCAAATGCAATCCTCCACGTTCTGTCGCTGCTCTTGTCACGGAGAATGGCGTAGGCACAGCCCAGTAGTGCGAACGGAACGGCATAGCGGAAGATGCCCACCAGCACACTCATAACGTTCTCGAGTAGTCGACCCGCGATTCCTGCTTTATCCCCGAAAAGCGCGAGGAGCGAAATTACGGCCACCACCACCAAGAGAAGGCCCGCTAAATCGGTTCCTCGACCGCGTAAGCCGGCTTCGCTCATTCGACGGATTATCGATGATTTAGTCGAGTTTGTTGGCTTAGAAGGCTTAACCCTAGGGCGCGATCTGTCTGAAGATCTGGTCCTCTTCGATGCCTCGTCGGCGCGCTTGGATGCCACACTGGCGAGGGTACCGAAGCATCTGCCAGATGCCGGTTCAGTCGACCGTAATCACCGATGCCAAAATCGGCGGTCGCCGTCGAGTCCTATTTCCGACAAACCGGCCCGTGATACGTCGAACTACTCGCTCAAGATCTGCAGGTCCCGTACCTTCACCGATTGACTTCTGAACCGCTCGGGCTACTTCGACTTCTAGCTCTGCAAGAACCGCCACGCTCTTGTCAGTATCTATCCATCCTTGTGTGGATATTTCCGGATGGCCAAGCAGGCCCGTTTTTTTGCTCACGATCACAGTGACGTGAACGAAACCACCTTCACTCAGTTTTCTTCGGGCGTCGAGCACTTCGGGACCGAGGTCGTCGAGTAATCCATCAACGAATCGGTACGGAGCCGGGACTTCACCCGTCACACGAAGGCCGCTCTCATCGAGGGTCAATTGCGTACCATCGAGCACAACCAGGCTCCGATCAGGTGCGTGTCCCGCTTCTACTGCTACGTCGGCGTTGCGTTGCAACATTCGATACTCGCCCTCGATGGGCACGTACCACTCAGGTAGCAAAATGTCATACAGCTGTCGTAGCTCGTCTCGTTGGGCGTGTCCGCTCGTGTGAACGTGTTCGTGCCCATCATGCACCACCTCACAACCCAAACGGGTGAGTTGATCGATCACTCGGAACACCGCGATTTCGTTTCCTGGTATCGGGTGGCTCGAGAGCATGACTACGTCCCCTGGCCCCAGCGAAAGGTCGGGGTGGTCGCTCTTCGCTAACAGAGATAGAGCAGCTTTAGGTTCACCCTGGGATCCGGTGCAAATCACGCAGATACTGCCAGGTTCGTACATATCGAGACGCTCAATCGAGTCAACACAGCGGTGAGGCAGATCGAGCACTCCCAGTTCTTGAGCTATTCGCACGTTATTCACCATTGATCTACCAAGGGGGAAGATCGTTCGTCCTTCTCTGATTGCTGCGTCGCAGATTTGCTGGACCCGATGCAAGTGACTGGCAAAACAACTCACGATGACCCGTCCGCCGCCCCATTCAGGGAATCGACGTTCGAAGGTTTCGCCCACTGTCGATTCTGAAGCGCTCCACCCAGGTTTATCCGCATTGGTTGAATCTGCCATTAGAACACGAACACCTGGGCCTTCTTGCAGCTCCTTCAAACGCTCGAGATTGGTAATTCGTCCATCAATCGGGTTCGAGTCAAGTTTGAAATCCCCGGTGTGAACCATGACCCCGTGATCGGTGTGTAGAACCACGCAAAGACTTTGAGGAATTGAGTGAGTTATGGGCAGTACCTCGACATCGAACGGCCCTATTTTGAGTCGTTCGCCATCGTTCAGTATCTGGAAAGACGTGCGGTCTTCTAAACGAGCCTCGGTTACCTTGTGGCGTGCTAGGCCCATGGTTAAAGCCGAGCCGTAGAGTGGCACTTGGAATTCTCGGAGGAGGTGGACTACTCCACCCACGTGATCTTCGTGTCCGTGAGTGACGAGTAATCCAACAATGTCGGCTGCCCGCTCAGTCAGCCAGCGAGTGTCGGGGAGAATGACATCGACGCCAGGCATCGTCGCGTCGGGAAACATCACCCCGAAATCAATCAAAAGCAGTTTGCCGTCTGCCTCGACACATGTGCAGTTGCGGCCGACGTCACCCAGACCACCTAAGAAAGTGATGTTTACGCTGGCCGTTTCCAAATTAGGCCTTCAACCGCGAGTAAACCTCACGGGCTAAATCTTCTAACCCTTGTGGCGTCGGTCCCATCGGCAACCGTGGCTCACCGACCTCCAGTCCAAGAGTTCGCATCATCGCTTTCGTCGGTACCGGGTTCGGCGCGAAATCTCCGCTCTCGTAGTCGAAGCTCTCGAGGAGAAGTGCGTTAATACGTCTAGCTTCCGATGCGTTCCCAGAATCCCAGGCGTTCATCATTGCTACATGTTCAGGCGCTGACCAATGGGCCGCCACGCTGATAACTCCCACGGCGCCTATCGCCAAAAGGGGAAGCGTAAGCGCGTCGTCTCCGCTGTAAACCTCAAACCCTTCCGGAGCGTCTCGCACCACCTTCGCTGTTTCGCCAGGGTTACCAGCGGCGTCTTTAACTGCAACGATATTGGGCACCTGCTCAGCAAGCTGCAGCATCGTCGCGGTCTCTATCTTCCTGCCAGTTCGGACTGGGATGTCGTAAAGAACGACAGGCAAGCTGGTTGATGAAGCTACAGCCTCAAAGTGAGCGTAAATGCCGGCTTGAGATGGGCGGTTGTAATACGGAGTGACGGCGAGTATCCCATCACAACCTAATTCTTCAGCTTTTCGTGTTTGGTCAATTGAATGTGCCGTGTCATTTGTCGTGGTGCCCGCAATTACCGGCACTGTGACCGCCTCAGCAACCGCTCGCCACAATTCCCAATCTTCCTCATCGGTCACCGTTGGACCCTCACCGGTTGTTCCCGTGATAACGAGTCCCTCACTTCCCTGTTCTACGAGCCACTTGGCAAGAGTTACCGAAGCGTCTACGTCCAAAGCACCGTCTTTTGAAAACGGGGTCACCATCGCCGGAATGACTCGGCCAAATTGCGCAGTCATGAGGTTGAGAGTAGCCCCTCAGCCACTTCCCTCACTCGCTCTGTCAATACCCAACGTGGCGAGCAGATCCTCGTGAAGCTCAAACCACACCGTGTGGTAGCTCGACATGATCGGTTTAGTCAACCAATCCAAATCACCCGAAAGTACCTTTTTGAGTGCCGATGTGAATCGCGACGGATAGTTATCGAACCTAGGGAGAACATCGATTAACGCTTGAAGAACGTCTGCGATTCGTTGGTCCAACACAACAAGCCGGTCGAGGACGTTGCTGTCGTAGTCGCTGTCGCTGTGGTCATTCAGCTTTTGTTCTCCCGAACCGTCGTTAATCACTTGCCAATCGGTACACAGCTGCAGCATCTCAGGATTGAGTTGGAGGAACTTTTCATACATGGCCTCCATAGCCCCCCGCGCGTCAACGACTTCAAGCTCTCGAGCTAACGCCGCTTGACCCTGCTCGCGTCCGGCTGGGGTAAGAACATATTTTTCAACCGCTTCGACCTGACGCATCACGCATTTTTCAGCTTCAGCCATTCTGTTCAGAATGACGCCAGTCTCGTCCACACCCAGTCCGTGTACCGATGCAATGGTCGAAACTTCACCAAAACCTTTGAGCCGGAGTGCAAGCGCTACCAACAGTTCTGGATCCGAGCGATGAGCCATTGGTGATGTCAGGACTCGGTTTTCGCGGCTGCTTCGGCCTCTAGTTCTCGTGTGATGGCGAAAGCGTCAACTTCTTCGGCTGTGTCAACCCAGTCTTCGTACTGGATAACTCCAATCTCTTCAAACTTTTGGCGGAGCCAGCCGTCGCTAGCGTCGAGGAGTCCCAATTTCTTGCAGTTAGGAACGATTTTGGTGAAAAGCAACTGCTGAAACTCTTGACGAAGGGGATCGGCATACGCCAACGGAATCACTTTCTTCACATCGGCTCCCATACGTTCCCATACTTCTTGTTGAAGGAATCGGTCACGCATGCGTAGAGCCGCCTCGAACGCAAACTCTTGACGATCTCGTAGCTCTGCGTGGGTCATGTCAAGGTAGACCTCTTTCAACGAAAGCACCCCGAAGGCAACGTGGCGGGCTTCATCTGCCATGACATACCGCAATAGTTGTTTGAGGAGAGGCTCCTGACTCTGTTGATAGATAAGCCCAAAAGCAGCTAGTGCTAGGCCTTCAACCATGATTTGCATACCGAGGTAGGTCATGTCCCATCGGGAATCTTGGACGATGTCGTCTAAGAGCATCCGCAGGTGAACGTTGATGGGGTAGGTATCCGACAGCTTCGTGTCTAGGTACTTGGCGAAGACTTCGACATGTCGGGCTTCGTCTACCACCTGTGTAGCTGCATAATATTTTGCGTCTATCCAAGGCACGGTTTCGACGATTTTGGCCGTGCAGACCAGTGCGCCTTGCTCGCCGTGCATGAATTGACTCAAAGCCCAGTTCTGGGATTCCATGTTGAACTTGACCCACTCGTTGCGACCCCATGATTCGACGCCAGTACCAGAAAGGTCCATAACGTCTCCTGCGCTGCCGTTCGTTTCATACTCTTCGACGGCGAGAGCCTCTTGGTCGACTTCTGTTTCCCAAGGCAGGTCTGTTTCACCATTCCACTGCCCGGCCTTAGCTTTCTCGTACAGCTTGGCTAATTGCGGTCTGGCGCCTTTCTCATAGTCCCATGTATAGATGCATTCAGCATTGTCTTCAACCGAATGGATTACTTCATTCGGGTCTGTATTGGTCATCGAGAGTATGGCTTCGAAGTCGTTCGGATCCGTCCGACCGATCATCTCTTCTACCGTCGACATAAGAGGCTCCTATTTGGCGGGGTGACAGAAAGTAACTCGAAGGTAACTTACAAATCAATATTTACCAGATCGGAACCTTCGAATTAGCCGATCAAGCATCTTCTCCGGCAAAAGGGCATTAAGCGCTGCGGCGAGCCGAGCATCAACGCCGACCAGGCGACGAAGCGGCGGATTGCGTCGAGCAACGCACTTTTCAACAACAACAGCTACTCGATCCGGACTCAACCCTGAACTGCTAGACCCAGTCAAATTCTCAACTGCTTTCTGAATAAAGCCGTCATATTCACGGCGTCCTGCCGCTGGAAGGTCACGGTTTATTTGCAGAGAGGCCTCTCGGGCCTTGTCCCACAACGGGGTTTGGACAGCACCTGGTTCAATCAGTGTGACGCGCGGCCCGGTCGGACCCAATTCTCTTCGCAACGAAGAGAGAAGTCCCACAAGCGCGTGTTTGCTGGCGGCATACGGGCTGAGAAGTGGTACCCCAACTCGCGAGTTAATCGAACCAACGACAACAATTCGAGGATCATTAGATAGTCGAAGCATTGGCAGCGCACAGCGAATAGAGGAAGCAACGCCCACAACGTTGACATCGAACTGTCGCCGCCATTCTTCCGGGGTGACATACTCCAACGGTCCTCCAACTAGTACCCCGGCGTTCACCACCAACAAATCCAAACCAAGGCACCCGCGACTGTCAGCAACTTCACCAAACGCCGTTTTCGTTTGCTCGTCATCAGTGACGTCGATCCACAACGAAGACACTCCGTCAAGTCGTTCTATTTGCAATGAATCGGACTGAGAACGAACACCTCCCCACACCTGCCAGCCGCCAGCCGCCAGCCGCCGCACCGTGGCATAGCCGATGCCGGTGCTTGCACCTGTCACTAACGCTGCTCGATTAGTCACCGGCGAGGCTTCACGGTGCTATTCGACAACCAGATCAACGAAGGAATCACGAAGGGTGCGCTTCGAGAATTTTCCGGTGGA
>Ga0066855_10000135_pt1 | contig 14550 bp, 8 predicted proteins | sample ETNtaG_14_FD_65604 | JGI IMG/M metagenome (GOLD analysis project Ga0066855, IMG submission 65604) | Marine microbial and viral communities from oxygen minimum zone, Eastern Pacific Ocean - ETNP201406SV73 | ecosystem: Environmental > Aquatic > Marine > Oceanic | place: Pacific Ocean: Eastern...
TATACATTGTTTACTAAAGATGTAGAATATGTTGTTCAAAATGGTCAAGTCTTAATCGTTGATGAATTTACAGGTAGAATACTTCCAGGTAGACGATTTAGTGGAGGGCTTCATCAAGCCTTAGAAGCAAAAGAAAATGTAAAAATTGAAAAAGAAACCCAGACATTAGCTTCGATAACAATACAAAATTATTTTAGAATGTATGATAAATTATCTGGTATGACTGGGACTGCAGATACTGAAGCTGCTGAATTTGAAAAAATTTATAATCTTGGAGTTACTGTTATTCCAACTAACAGGCCAATCATTAGAAAAGATAATGATGATGCAATCTATAAAAATAAACGTGCAAAATATAAAGCAGTAATTAACGAGGTCTCTGATTATTTTAAGAATGGTCAGCCAGTATTAATTGGTACAATTTCGGTTGGAGTGTCAGAGTTATTATCAAAAATGTTAAAACAAAAAGGTATTCCTCATAATGTGTTAAATGCTAAACAACACCAAAGCGAAGCCGAAATAGTAGCAAAAGCTGGTTTAAAAAAAGCAATTACTATTGCAACAAATATGGCTGGAAGAGGTACTGACATTAAATTAGGGTCTGGTGTGGAAGAAATTGGCGGTTTACATATTATTGGTACTTCTAGGCATGAATCTAGACGTATTGATTTACAATTACGCGGTAGATCTGGAAGGCAAGGAGATAATGGATCATCTAAATTTTATGTTTCTTTAGAAGATGATTTAATGCGATTATTTAATATGGATGCTGTTGCAGGAGTAATGGATCGAATGTCATATGATGAAGACCAAGAATTGAGTGCTAGATTATTAAATCGGGCCGTTAGTAATGCACAGAAAAAAGTAGAAGAAAGAAACTTTGGTATTAGAAAACACCTATTAGAATATGACGATGTTTTAAATCAACAACGTGAGATAATTTATGATTTAAGAAATAAAGCATTACTTTCAGAATCAATTAAACCATCAGTAGAAGAATTTATTTATGATTTTGTTTATAATATTTTTGACAATCTTGATATAAAAGATATTAAAAATTGGGATTGGCAAACCTTGAATCAAGATTTGATATCTCATTTGCTAATTGAGGTTGATGAATCAAGTTTTAAAGATGGTCAAGATAAAGAACAGATTGTAGAAATAGTATATAGTCTTGCAATGGATTATTACACAGAAAAGGAACAATTAATTCCATTAGAACTTCTCAGAAAACTAGAAAAATTTATTGTTTTAAGAACAATTGATGAAAAATGGAGAAATCATTTACTTGCGATGGATCAATTAAGAGAGGGAATTGGTTTAAGAGCATTTGGTCAGAAAAATCCTTTGATAGAATATAAGTCTGAAGCTTATACTTTTTTTCAAGAATTAATGATTAATTTGCAAAATTCTGTTATACAAAGGATATTTCATGCACAAATACAAGACCCATCTAGTCAACAACAGGCGAGTCCATTAGAAAAGAATATTCAATTAAGCCATCCAGATGTAGAAAGCGTTCCTCCTCCTGTTGATGAACCTTCTAAAAAACAAGATATTGTTAATGTACCAAAGGTGAATTCGGAAGAAAAAATAGGTAGAAATCAAAAAATCAAGGTACAAAATTCTGAGGGAGACGAAAGAGAGATTAAATTTAAAAAATTAGCATCTTATCTAGAAAAAGGATATCAACGTGTCGAATAAAAAAAATAATTTACATTTTTCTACCAAATCAATTCACGTAGGAAATGATTCAGATGAAACCGGTTCAGTTGTTGTTCCAATTCATTTAACTTCCACCTTTAAACAACCATTATTTGCAAGCACCGAAAAATTTGTTTACTCCAGAGTTGGTAGTCCTACAGTAAAAAAACTAGAAGAAAATCTTGCAATGTTAGAAAATGCTGATTATGCATATGCATTTTCATCTGGAATGGCTGCAATGACTGCAATCTTTACCATGTTCAAACCAAATGACCATATTATTATATCAAAAAATGTCTATGGTGGAGTTTTTAGACTTGTGACCCAAGTTTTGAATGACAATGGAGTTCATTTTGAATTTATTGATACTACTGATGTTAAGAATACAGAAAAAGCAATTAAGAAAAATACAAAACTTATTCATCTCGAAACACCAAGCAATCCATTGTTAGAGTTAGCAGATATCAAATCAACTGCACAAATTTGTAAAAAACAAAATATTGTGTTAAGCATTGATAATACTTTTATGAGCCCATATGGGCAAAGACCTTTAGATCTTGGAGCAGATATTGTAATGCATAGTACTACCAAATTTATTAGCGGTCATTGTGATGTTCTTAGCGGTGCATTGATGATGAACAATAAAGAACTTTCTGAGAAAATTACATTGATTCAAAATACTACAGGAGCAATTGTTAGCCCATTTGATGCATGGTTATTATTAAGATCAATAAAAACCCTATCATTAAGAGTTAAAAAACAATTTATTAATGCAGAAAAAATCGCAAATTGGCTTCAAAATAATTCTAAAGTAAAAAAAATAATTTATCCAGGATTATCTTCTCATAGTCAATTCAAATTAGCCTCTCAACAGCAGTTGTCACCAGAAGGAAAATCAGTATATGGAAGCATGATATCTTTTGAGCTCGATAAATCCGTTGATTTGGATAAATTTGCTAATAAACTAAATATTATTACTCTTGCAGAAAGTTTAGGAGGACTTAAAAGTTTAATATCTTGTCCGTATTCTATGACCCACGCTTCCGTCCCAAAAGATAAAAAAATGAAATTAGGGATTACCCCTAATTTATTAAGATTGTCTGTTGGTATCGAGCATATAGATGACTTAATTTCAGAACTCGATTCTGCAATCGAACATAATTAAATCTGCTTTTCAAGCAATTTTTTATATATTCCATTTATAGCATGCCGCGGTGGCGGAATTGGTAGACGCGCTGGTCTTAGGAACCAGTATCGTAAGGTGTGAAGGTTCGAGTCCTTTCCGCGGCACTTATGGATATTATACTATTAGGTGTGATAATTGTTATAGCATTAGTGCTATTTATCACAGAATTATTTCCAATAGACGTAACAGCATTGGTTGTGTTAGGTTTATTGTTAATTTTTGGGCTTGTAACGCCCAATGAAAGTCTGTCAGGATTTTCAAATCCAGCAGTTATTACAATAGGGTGTTTATTTATCATGAGTTATGCTCTCCAAAAATCTCATGTATTAGAATATGTGATAATTAATATCAATAAAATTATTGATAAATCTCAAACATTAGGTATGGTAGTTTATTTATTTTGTATTGGGATTGCCTCTGCTGTTGTGAATAATACAGCAATAGTTGCTATTTTTATGCCAATTACTATTCGTTTAGCAGATAAATACAATATTAGTCCCTCAAAAGTGTTGATTCCATTGAGTTATGCAGCAATTCTTGGCGGTACACTAACGCTAGTAGGAACATCAACAAATTTAATTGTTAATTCTATTTTGGTTGATTCATCTGGGATATCATTGGGAATGCTAGAATTTGCCAAATTTGGGATTATTAAATTTACCGTTGGACTAATCTATATCTTTACAATAGGGCATAGGCTCTTACCGTCAAGGGTGGCAAAATCGTCTAGTATTACAAATTATAGTCTAGATGGATATTTAACTGAATTTAAAATTAATGAAAATTCTCCTTTATGCGGTAAAACTTTGCTTGATAGAAAGATTAATGAGAATTACGATGTCATTGTATTAGATGTTTTAAGGGGTGGTGAAATTATTACTTCAAATCTAAGAAGTTTAGTACTAAAACAAGAAGATGTTCTTTTTGTTAAAGGTTCCTTTGATAACTTTCAAAGATTAAAAGAGATTGAAAATCTTGCTTTATTAACCGACGTAAAATTGACACAGGAAGAATTAGAACAAGAAGATCATATTTTAGCTGAGTGTTTAATTACTGATAATTCTGAATTGATCGGACAAACTCTTCAAGAAGCAAATTTCAGACGATCTTTTGGTAGTTTTGTTCTTGCAATCCGAAGAGAGGGAGAAGTTATTCGAAGAAAACTTGCCCAATTTATTTTAAAACCTTTTGATACTTTGTTAGTATACGGACCTCAAGATCGCATTAATCAGCTTGCATCAAGAGAAGGATTTATTGTATTAGGGAAGGTTAATGCTTCTCTTGATAGTCATCCATTGTGGTGGTTAAGTATCTTTACGATACTGTTTGCAGTAGTTATGGCTATTTTTAAAATTATTCCTATCGTTGTTGGTGTCATTTTAGGAGTTATTGCATTGTTACTAGCACGAGTAATTACACCAAATGAAGCTTATTCATCCATTCACTGGCAAGTAATTATAGTAATTGCTGCATTTTTGCCAATGGGAGCAGCAATGAAAAAAACAGGACTTGATGAAATAATTGGTAATTTTATTGGAAATATTGTTACTCTATTTCCAGTTGATTTAATTCCTTACTTCTTATTAGCTATCATTTATTTAATTACTATGGTATTAACAGAGATTGCATCTAATGTAGCAACAGCAATTATTATGACTCCAATTGCATTGACATTAGCTACACAATTTGGTTTCGATCCAAGACCATTTATTTTTGCTGTTTGTTATGCAGCTTCAGCATCTTTTATTACACCAATTGGTTATCAAACCAACCTAATGGTCTTTGGTCCAGGTGGTTATCGATATTCTGATTACATTAAAGTAGGTCTTCCATTGGGTATAATTTTATGGATAATCTCTGTGTTTGTTATACCAATGATTTGGCCATTTTAAGAAAGAAAAGATTTTATGGATATCCCATCAATGATTGACCAATTAGATAGTTGGAAATATGAAAATAAAGCTATTTCAAAGACATTTAAGTTTTCGTCATATCTTTCTGGAATAAATTTTGTTAATAAAATTGCTCTTTTAGCCGAAAATATGAACCATCATCCCGATATAAAAATTGGATGGTGTAAAGTAGATATTTTACTGACTACACATGATAGCGGTGATGTAACAAAAAAAGATATCGAATTAGCAAAGTTATGTGATAAAATTCAGGTATAGAATTATTTAATTTTTATAGCGTTTTTTATATATTTTTCTTGCAGCATTTACCATCAACAACTCAAGTATTTTTTTAAATGCTATTACAACATGCCACTGCCATGGAAAGATAAACATTTTCTTTTTCTTATTAAGTGCATTAACAATTTTTTTAGCAGCTACATCTGTTTTAATTACAAAAGGTTTCCATTCCGCTTTCTCTGTCATTTCACTTTCAACAAAACCGGGACAAATCAATGTTACATCAATTGTTTTTGGTAATGTTTTTCTCCAACTTTCACTTAAAGCTTTCACTGCAAATTTTGATGCAGCATACGCTCCACCACCAACCCAGGCTATATGGCTTGCAACTGACCCTACAAGAGCAATATGGCCACTTGCTTGCTTAAGCATTGTTGGTAAAAATGGAACAATAGTATTTTGTACCCCAATAACATTTACATTTATTACTTCGTTCATCATTGTTGGATTACCTTTATGTAGCGCATCTAGCTCTCCAAGACCTGCATTTGCAATTACCAAGTCAATTTTATTTATTTTTGATAAAAAATCATCTATCGATTCTTTTGTTGAATGTTGATCAGTTACATCAACGGAGTAGGTTGTAACTTGAGCCCCCATTTGTCTACATTTATTAGCAGTTTGATCTAGTTTCTCTTTTCTTCTTGCACATAATGCTAGATGAATTCCATGTTTTGCATATTCATATGCGATATGTTCTCCGATTCCACTACTTGCGCCTGTAATAAAAATATTCATCAACATCATTCTACAAATTTATCAGTCATAATTCCATTAAAACTAATTATATTCATCTTGGAATGGCCAAAAATAAGATAAATGGATTAGCACAATCGATTCTTGAGAGCGAAGCAAGGCAATTAAGAAAAGTAGCAAAACAAATTGATAAAGATGTTATCAAAGCATCTAATCTTATTGCAAAGTGTGATGGAAAGGTGGTAGTCTGTGGATTGGGGAAATCAGGACTTATTGCTCAGAAGATTGTTGCAACTTTATGTAGCACTGGTACTAGAAGTGTTTTTATGCATGCTTCAGATGCTTTACATGGAGATTTGGGGATTTATAATCCAGGTGATCCAACTATATTGATATCAAAAAGTGGTAATACAGAAGAATTAATTCGCCTAATTCCAATATTACGAGAATTTGATTCACCACTGATTGGTATTGTTAGCAATATGAATTCATTTATTGCAAAAAATGTTGATATTGTTTTAAATGGAACGATTGATAAGGAAGTAGATCCGTTAGGAATTGTTCCTACTGCTAGCTCATTAGTCGCGATGGCTATTGGTGATGCACTTGCATCTGTTTTAATGGTAAAAAGAGGATTTAAAGAAAAAGATTTTGCCAAATATCATCCAGGTGGTCAATTAGGAAAACAACTAGGATTAACCATAAAGGATGTTATGCATCCAATAAGAGAAGTTGCAATCTTAAAAGAAAATAGTTCTTTATCTGATGTAGCAACTCTTATGACAAAAAAACCTTTAGGTGCTGCACTATTGTTGGGAAAAAATAAAACTCTAGCGGGTATTATTACTGAAGGAGATATTCGTAAAGCAATTGCATCCAATAAGAAAACTGATGATTCAATTAATGTTTTTATTAATAGAAGTCCTGTTACAGTATCATCTTCAATGGCGATTTATGATGCAATGAAATTAATGGAAGATAGACAATCACAAATCTCTGTTTTACCAGTAGTAGATAATAAAAAATGTGTAGGATTGTTAAGATTACACGATTTATATCAGACTAAACTACTTTAAGATTTCAAATTCTTCAGCACCCTCAATTGTAGTTACAAAATCAGGCCCTGCAATTTGTCCAGCAGTGTAAAATCCAGGTTCCATATCATTTTTACTGATATAGTTAGCAAGAGCAATTGGTCCTCTACCACTGAAGATGTAAGAATCACATGTTTTTAGTTTTACAATAACTCTATCTCCATTTGGATTATTAGCTTGACCAAATATATTCATACTACTTTTTAATCTAGCTTCATATGATGGATTCCTAAATTTCTTTTTAATCTTTTCTATTTGAGAATTTCTTAAAAAAGGAAATCTTAAAAGAATTCTATATTTAAATGAATCGTATTTTAATGCTCTTTTGAGTTGGGTATCAGAAAGTGGAGTATAGAATTCAATATTTGGTACTTTAGTAGAATAATATCCACTATAGATATCTGCCCACGTCCAAATTCCAACTTGTACTGGTTTACCATCACCAAAATCAACATTATGTTTATTATATAAAGGAGAAACTCTCTTAATCTTACCGTTTTTGCGAATTAAACATCCTTTGTGCATACGATACATACCTGTAATTGCAGATCCTGCACTAAAAGTTCCTCTTCCACTCATTTTAAATGCTAATTTAATTTTATTAGCATCTGGTAATAAAGATTTAAGCTTTAATGCAACAGAATCAGTTGGAAGTGTATCAAAAGCGGTTGCTGGTGAAACGATTATCCCTGCTTTCCTAAATTTATCTCCCATTAAGTAAGCCTTTTCAATAACAGTCATCTCCCCAGTAATATCCAAATAATGTGTTTTTGTTTTAAGACAGGCATTAATTATTTTTTTGAAGGTAAATCTAAATGGTCCTGCAAAGTTTAAAACCAGATCTATATCTTTAATATTGTTACATATAGCATCATTTGACTCTAGATCAAATATTCGGTAATCAAATCCATTTTCTTCTGCGAGTGGTTTAATAGACTCTTGTGAGCGACCAGCTAATATAAGATTAATGCCTTGTTCTTTAGCGTATTCGATTGCAAAAGCTGCAGTATGCCCATTGGCGCCATAAAGTAGGAATTTCATGTTAACTAATCTCTTGAGTCATTATTTAACAAGCAACATTTTCATTGTCTTGTTAAAGTTTTCTGGGCTAAAGCTGTTAGTCTTTGTACGGATTTGATAGAAATATACACCACTACTTACCTTATCTCCACCATCATTGGTTGCATCCCAAACAACAGTATGTTGGCCAACAGATTTATCTCCTTCATCTAATGTTCTTACTAACTTACCTAAAGTATTATAGATATGAATTTCTACTGACGCTTCTTCTGAAACATCATATGGTATCGTAGTTTGACTATTAAAAGGATTTGGATAATTCTGATAAAGCTTAAATGCGTCAGGATTTCCTAGTTGCATCATACCATTGCCAGCCAATCCATCTTTAGAGAATAATTGGTAATTCATTTGAAGGGTAGATACTGGATTATCTCCATCGATATAGATATATAATTCTTTTTCATCTTGAGATAGTCTTCCAAACTCAAATTCATATATTCCATTAGTTGTATCTTCATTCTGAAGTAGAATCATATTTTCATTTGTATTGTTAATAGAGAATTGATATACATTATCTTCATTGACTAATTCAAATCGTCCTGCAGTAATATTGTCTGGTAGTGTAATCTTAATTTGATTACCGAATAATTGAGCAGGGAAATCAATTGGGTTTAGCTCTATATCTTGTGTTTCTGATGTTTTACCTTGAGCTTTTGTCCACTGCCAGTTTCTGGTAAACACACTCACATCATAAATATCAGCGTTACCATCTAATGTTGGTGTAAGATAAGGGCTAGTTCCTGTAGCTGGACCAATATCAACACTTGGCCATGCATTTACAAGTGAATTTAAATCTTCAACATCTACATCCCAGTCACTATCATAATCACCTAGCATAGCTGTATAGGTTGTGAATCCATTAATGACAGCATCTGAGTTATTACCACTTTCATCAAATACAGCAACTTTGAGATAATATTTTGTATAATCATCAAGAGTTAATCCAGTCAATGTTAAATTGGTTAAACCAACATTTTGATAGAATACAACATCTGCTTCAAGATCTTGATCGCTTGTTCCAATACCCATGTAATAGTATGCTATTCCAACATTATCTGACCAACCATCAACGGTGATTACGACATCAGAAGTACTTCTTAGATATTCACTGTCATGTAAATCATTGATTGTAAATGTTCCAGCAGTTGGACTAGTGCTATCTAATACATAGCTTACTTGGCTTGAAACTGTTTCATTGCCATCATCATCAACTGCTCCTATCTTGTAGTACCATTTTTCTCCTTGACTTAAATTATCATGAAGCAATGAATCCACTCCAAAGGTTTGTATAAAGACAAATGTTGTATCAGCCCAAGGGCTGCTTGATGGAGATGCATAGAAATGTTCTGAATTAATATTGCCCATTGTTCCTTGACCAAGCAATGTTGAATTATCAGCAGTAAAATCATCTGTTTGACTTGTATATACATTATATGAAGCAAGATCTGATTCACCATTTCTATTCCAGAAAATAGCTACAGCATCATCACTTGCATTCCATACTTCATTTGTTGCATCATATACAAGTTCTGGTTCCGCACTGAGGCCTGAAGGTGCTAATGGAGCACCATCTGTAGATAATTCTCCTGCAGTAAGTGAAAAACTGTCAAAGAACGCATACGCTTGATCAGGTGTTTTCATATGAATTGCAACTCGTACCTTAGAACCAGCCCATTGGCTCAGGTTGTATGTTTGTTGTGTCCATGCACTGGCATTATCCTGAACATTAGCTAATGTGACAGTAAAGTCAGCAATGTCAGTACCGCCAGTAGGGGATAGTAAGACATCATATATTTCAGTGACACTACCATCATACATTTCTGTATAAAAACTTAAAATATTATCAGTACCTGGTCTTAACCATAACTCAGGGCTAATAAGCCAATCATCTGCATCACCAAGAGTACCACCCATTCCAAGTCCTGCCATCCAGTGACTACCATCAGCTGCTAAAAATCCTGCAATATAATACCACCAAGACCATTCCTCCGCATCGTTATTTGCATTCACGGTTAAGAATTCATGTACATCTCTTCTTCCATCAACCCAACCATATGGATTTGTTTCAAACCCTTCTTCCCATAATGTATCTTGTTGTGCTGTTGCCCAAATAATATTGTTTTTCGTCGTAGTATCAGAATTTGTTCCATCAGAAATTGTTAATGCAACATTATATTGACCAGAAGCAGTATATGTATGTGATGGAGATTGATCACTCCCTGTAGATCCATCGCCAAAATCCCAAGACCATGAATTAGGAGATCCAGTTGATCGATCATTAAATTGGACAGTTAATGGGAATACTCCAGAAGTCTTATCAGGAGTAAATGCAGCATTTAAAGGTGCAGTAGAAGTAAATCCAGTTGAATAAAACATACCGCGACCATGAGTTCCTGCAGCCATTGCACCATCTGAGGTTCGTCCAACGAGCATATCGGTTCTAACATTAGCCAATCCATCGTTGGATGGAAGCCATGTTGGGCTTGAAGCAGAAACATCATCGGATACCCATGTTCCAAGTTCAGTAGCTACAATTACTTGATTAAAATTACTTTTATTGTATAATCCCCATCGAATAGGCATATCAGGTAAATCACCTTCGATATCTATCCAACCATTTGCTCCACCACCGCCTATGGTTTCCCAAACAGAAGAAACTCCATAATTAGAAATAGCAATTAAAATTTGATTATCATCTTCTCCAATATCAATCGATGAAACATATCCACTCATACCTGATCCACCAATTTCGGTTGCGGTGTAAGTAGAAGTGTGGGCATCTGTAATCTTAAATACGCGTCCAGCAGATGTACCAACAAATAAAACTCCATTTGTGTGAGGAGAAACTTTAAATGCAGATGCAGTAGAGCCTAGACTAACATTCATCAGTGTTTTATCAGCTAATGTGGTATAACTATTTAGTCGCAATATTGTTGATGCATCAACAGCAGAATAAAAAGTTTTATTTGGACCATCAATTGTGGAAGGGTTGATAAAAAATCCGGTGTCACCACCAGCACTATCTTCATGGTTTGCATACACAGACCAATTTGTTCCGCCATTGGTACTTCTATATATATTATTATACGTCGTTGCAGTAAACTGATAATTAGGATCTACTTGATCAATATGTGTGAATGCACCATCTCCACCTACTTTATGGCTACCACTTTGAATGCCAGTACCACTGATGTTCCAAGTACCATTATCTTGGGTTCCACCAAGCACATATTCACTTCCAGCATCTGGATGTAATGCCACAGAATAGAATTGACTTACATTATATCCTGTATTTCTTTCATTGACTGTAGCTCCTGCATCAGCTGTATAATACACTCCTCCATCATTAGAGAAGATAATAGCATTACTATCAATAAATTTTAGATTTTGTTGATCAACATGCATATTAGCAAATTGTGATCCACTAGAATTTGTGACTTGAGTCCAACTAGCTCCACTATCTGTTGTTTTGAAAATATCAAGTTCACCAGCAAAAACAGTATTTGGATTATTTGGATCAATTCCAAAACTTAAATCATACCCTGCTTGGCCATTAGCGTCTCCCAAAACATTTCCATTAGCATCAACAGGGAATGGATCAGTAGTACCAGCAATATATGTAGTCCAATTGGCCCCTCCGTCTGTTGTTTTTGTAATCCAACCAACCTTTCGTGAATTGCTATCTACAATCATGCTGTAGACGGTATTTGGATCAGAAGGAGCAACTGATACAATAGTTCGGTTCATTGTTCCAATAAGACCCAAGGATACTTTGGTCCATGTTGCACCATCATCGGAATAGAAGATATCACCTCCACCATCACCGTAAACATTAGTTCGTGATCCAGCCCAAATCCTATTACCTGGATTAACATTAATTTGTCCTCCCAAACCTGAATGCACAGAACAATAATAATACAAAGTAGATGGAGCATCTTGAGGTATAACAAATGTTGTAATTAAATCTGAACCTGATGAACCACCATTTGTCGTAATCCCACTTGTATAAGCAGTACCACCACCATGTGTGCCATCACTGGTAGTAGAAAATCCAATAACATGAGTTCCTCCATTTGAACTATCAGTTTGATCAAAGGTATAAGTTGAACCTTTTGATACAGTAAGAGTAGCTTGTGATGAACCATTAATGGCAAATTTTGATGAACCGTCAACTGTAACTGTAAAGTCTACATTGCCATTACTACCTAAATCTAAATCCATAATCTCGTATGGAGTACTACCTGAAGTCATCTCCATCACTTGGGCCCATGTTGACCCTCCATCAGTTGATCTCCATAGTCCTGTATTTGCAGATCCATGCCATTTACCTTCATAATAATGTCCACCAACGCCAGCATACACTACACTTGATCCTGATTCGTCTCTTATAATAATATCAGTAACATAATTAAAACCTTCTGTGGAAGTAAGATGTGTCCAAGTGCTACCTCCATCAGTTGTTTTCCACATCCCAAGTCCTCGACTTGCTGTAGAAAAAATACCCATTCTTTCTCCAGTACCTACATACATGATATTAGCATTATTTGGATCAGAAGCAATGCTACATACCGCCAGATTACCCCATGTTCCATCAACCAAAGTCCAAGTTGGAGTGGCAAGAGTAATATCAGTAGTATACCATAATCCACCACTAACACCTGCTGCCCATAATTTCTTCTTTGTGGAATCATTCGGATCAACGAGCAACGCTCTCGTTCTTCCACCAACTGTATTTGGTCCTCTTTCAGACCAATTGACTTCAGTCATACGATTTGCATAAGCCCAACTTGTACGTTTTTGTTCTGCAATATTTAACGCATCCAAAATACGTTCTGTAGGTATGGTTCCTGTATTTGGATCATAAGTCATAAGAAAATCGTGTGTTCCTTTTAGATCAGGTCGAATTTCTTTTGCCAGTTTTTTTGATTCTTTAAAAGAAAGTGTATCCCTTTGTAAGAAACTATTGATGAATTGTTCATGTTCAATGCGTTTCTTTTCATTTAAAAAGTTTCTTATATCTTGTTCAATTGGTTGATATAAGACCAATAATGATATGGTAAATCCAATGATATAATTTATTTTTTTCATATTAGTTAACATATATATATCCACTTGTTGATCCATTCACCGTAATATTATTTCCATTTACATCAAGGAAAATAATATTACTATTGTCAAAAATAATTGATGTTGTGGCAGTTACAGTAAATTCGACAGTTGCTATAACTCCATCTCCATCTGCTGATGGTTTATCACTTGATAGAGATGATGTATAAATCGTGACTTCACCATTTGATTCATCTTTGGTAACAATTAATAAGGGATCAGTATTGCCCTTTAAAAAATCCCCAAAAGCAACATTCCCAATCGTTACATTGTTTGTGTCATATACCAATTTTGCTTGTGCAGCTGCCAATCCAGTTACGCCCATTATTTTAAGGCTTAAAGTAATGGTACTACCATTAGTTGTATCTGTATATTTTGGATCGAGAATAATAGCTGGAGTTCCAAGAGTGCTTACATTAATATATCCAGTCTTAGTTTCTAGATCTGTACCACCTTCTCCTAATACATCTAATGAAACATCGTAACTACCTACTGTAGTATACGTATGCATAGGGTTAGTATCAGTACTTGTATTTCCATCTCCAAAATTCCAATCAGATTGTGTATAACGAACCGAATTATTAATAAATTGAACTCTCAAATCAGGAGTTCCGCTAGTAGTAGTTGCTTCAAAATTAGCATTTGGTGGAAGTACATTTACTGTAATATAATCTGTTTTGGTGGTTGAATCAGTTCCTGCTGGTCCTACAACAGTTAATGAAACAGTATATGTACCAGCTTCTGTATAAATATGATTGTAGGTATAAGTACCACCATCAATCGTTCCATCATTGTTAATATCCCATTGATGAGAAGTAACATCTCCTGTTGATTGAGATGCAAATTGCACAGTTAAGGGTACTGGGCCTGATAGAGGACTACCGGTGAATGCTGCTACTGGAGGAGTATTTCCCGATCCACCACCACCATCATCTCCACCGCCGCCACCGCCACCGCCGCCACCGCAGCCTAGCAATACGACTAAAAACGCTAATAATATTTTCTTCAAAATTAGTTTTTACCTCTTGGGTGTGAAGATTAATCTACAATAATTATGGCCTTTTTTCCATAATTGTCTTTATTAGCATTATTTTTTTGTAATTGTAATATTTCTAGTTTCTAAATAATTCAAGATATGATGCATACATTGTTCTTTTTTTCCTATTATTTCTGGTGGAAATACTCCTGAATCAATCCATAATTTTTCCAAAATAAGATTAATCGTAGCCGTTGCTGTGTACCCTGTGGTACGCGCCATAGATGATGTTTGAGAGGTTGTATTAAATTCATCATAGAGGTGATATTTAATTTTTTCTGTAGTTCCTTCAATGATAATGTCCATTATAGTAAATTCTTGTTCATTTTCTTCTAATTTCCAATCTTCAAATAATTGTCTTGAGGTTTCTTGAATATTGTCTTTATCAAATAATCCTTTATTTCTATAGTCTATCATCATTTGTGCATGTTTTGGATAGCGCAATGTTTTTTCTTT
>Ga0066855_10000141_pt1 | contig 14307 bp, 12 predicted proteins | sample ETNtaG_14_FD_65604 | JGI IMG/M metagenome (GOLD analysis project Ga0066855, IMG submission 65604) | Marine microbial and viral communities from oxygen minimum zone, Eastern Pacific Ocean - ETNP201406SV73 | ecosystem: Environmental > Aquatic > Marine > Oceanic | place: Pacific Ocean: Eastern...
CGAGAAAATTTCGAAGAAGCGATTAAAATCGATCCAGAATTTGCTATGCCCTATCTATATCTTGTATTAACGCCCGGCGATAGCACCAGAAGTGAGGAAGCAAGAAAAATAGCAGATGGCTTATCCTCATCGACAAATTCCTTTGAAAAATCTCTTATAGATTTAAATCTTTATAGAAGAGAAAATCCAGAAGCAGACCTGACTCCAAAAATAAATAGACTAAAATCCCAATATCCTACTGAGCTATTGGTGATGGTCCAAGAAGCAGGCAATTTCTTTAGAAAAGATGAATTTGAAAAAGCTTCCAATCTTTATACTAATATTTGGGAAAGATTTGACTTTGTTCCTGCTCTAAATATGATTGGATATTCTAATATGAGGGCAGGGAATATGACTGTAGCAAAGAAAGCATTTTCAGATTACCTTACCAATAATGGTGATCATGCCAATCCTTATGATTCCATGGGCGAATATCTGGATAATATGGAAGATTATGATGCAGCTTATGACTATTACATGATGGCTTATACGGTTGATAGTACATTTGCTGTTTCAAAAGAAAGGGCCGAGGAAGTAAAAAAGAAAATACAGATCAAATAGGACCTACATTAAGGATCTGCAGAATTCCGTTTAAAACTTTTTGCAATTCGAACTGAATTGCATTGTTAATCAACCATTGGATTATTTATTATCTACGAGCGCTTTTGTAGTATGTAATGCAATTAATTAGACAAATATCATTGCTTATTTCCGTTTTCTGGTTATCTGCGTGTGCTGCACTTGTCTCTGTTTTAATTCCTCTGGAAAATGTGGCCAAACCTACTGGAGAATATCAGGTAGGCACCCAGGTTATTCATATGGTAGATAATGATCGCTCAGCCTGGTATGGACAAGAAAGCAGCAACCCGCGGGAAATAATGGTTCGCGTCTGGTACCCGGCCCAGCCTCATGAAGGTGATCAAAAGGCACCATATGTATATAATGAAAAATTGATCGGGGACATGGTTTCTAAAGGATTTGGGATACCCAAGTATCTAATGAAAAATTTAAGCAATATCAACGGGAACTCCTGGTCAGAGGCACAACCTGTAAATGAAAAATTCCCTGTATTAATTTTTTCCCATGGCATTGGTGGCCTAAAAACCCAGAACACAACCCAGATGGAAGAAATGGCTAGTCATGGGTATGTGGTATTCTCTTGTGACCATGCTTATGATGCCGGTGTGTCCATTTTTCCTGGTGACCGAACAATCTTTGGTAAAACAGATATTCCGGACGATTTGACTAAAGAGGAAAAGCGAAAAATGCGCAGAGTACAATTAGATTATCGTACTGCAGATATACAATTTTTACTAGATGAAATGGCCCAGGGTAATTTTCTTAGCGTAGCGTTAAATAATAGCCTAGATCTTGAACATATCGGTGTATTTGGTCATTCATTTGGCGGTGGTACAAGTGTTGTTGTAGCTTCAGTAGATGAGCGGATAGATGCCTGTTTTGGTTTGGACGCCTGGTTTTTACCGGTTCCTTCAACGGTGCTCAATAGTGACCTCAATAAACCATTTATTCATTTGGGGCGGTTCCAATGGGAAGAAGAAGAGAATTACTTGAAACTTGACACTCTAGCAGCAAATAATAGCGCTTGGTCGCTGCGACTAGATGTGCAGGGTGCAACACATTATGATTTCACCGATTTTTCACAGTTCAGCAAGTTAACAAAAAAGTATGGTTCCGGCGAGATAGCATCACCAAGAATTCGAAAAATTACCAATTCAGCTATTAGAGAATTTTTCGATCATTATTTAAAAAATGGTCCGGCCCTAGTAGTTGAAACCTATGAAAAACTTTATCCGGAGGTAATTATAAAACGATATTGAATAATTTATTATTGTGGATTTCGCGATTATACTGACAACCGTTTCAGCGGTAGAAGAGGGGCAGTCAATAGCCAATATACTACTAGAAAAGGAGCTTGCAGCCTGCGTCAATATCATCCCCAAAATTTCTTCTGTATACCGGTGGAAAGGCCAAATTAAATCCGAGTCGGAGGTTTTATTACTTATCAAGACAACCAAAGATCTAGAAACCGAAGTTTACCGGGAGGTGCAGAATGTGCATTCCTATGACACACCTGAATTAATCACATTACCAATAACAAACGGTTCTGAAACGTACCTTGACTGGATGACCGCCGCAGTACGCAAACAATAGGGGATAGGGGTGTTTAATCGGAAATCATCGAAATTCTTTGCCTATTTCGCTATCCTTATTACAGTGGGAACGCTGGGCTTTTACTTTATTGGGGGAAATGAATGGTCATTAATCGATAGTTTTTATATGACTATTATCACTGTGACAACTGTCGGATTTGGTGAAGTACATCCCTTAAATGATTTAGGCCGATTATGGACTAGTTTTGTTATCGTTTTTGGGGTCAGTGGTTTCTTATATATGTTATCAGAAATTGGCGCTGAACTTGTAGAATTTAGAGTTTATAAAGAAAACCAAAAGAAAAGAAAGATTAGAAAGATGAAAAACCACTATATAATCTGCGGCTACGGCCGTATGGGCGCAGTAATTGCCAAAGAATTACATGATAAGGGCTATCCTTTTGTCATTGTGGAATTAGATCAGGAGAAGGTAGACAAAATAACAGAATTCGGCTACCAATCCATTTTAGGCGATGCTACGTTTGAAAAAACACTGGAAGAAGCAGGTATTCACCAGGCTGCCGGTATTGTAGTATGCCTGAACAACGATCCAGATAACTTGTTCGTAACTCTAACTGCTAGATCATTGAACCATGATGCTTTCCTGGTGAGTCGCTGCAGTCAGATAAATAATAAACCCAAGCTGAAGCAAGCTGGGGCAGATAAAGTTGTAAATCCCTATACAGCTGGCGGTCATAGGATGGCTGAACTGCTGATTTCACCAGAACTAGAAGATACCGTATCCTTAAGCCTGAGTCAGGGTATTGTTGACTTGGCGATTGATGAAGTAAATCTGACTAATTTGAATTCATTTCATGGGGTGAAGATCAAGGATTCAAAAATTCGGGAAGAATTTAACCTGATAATCGTTGGGTTAGTTACCGGGGATGGTAGTTACGAAATTAATCCGGATCCAGAATTACAGCTTAGCGCAGATCATACTGTCATGATCATGGGGAAAAAGGGGCAGTTAGAACAATTTAAGGCCAAGTTTCCTTCTCACACTTAAATGTCGTATAATATATATTATGTATAATTGTATATATAAATAAAAGTTATTTTACGACGAAATTTACCAACCTACCCGGAACTAAAACCTTTTTTACTATATTCTTTCCTTCAAGGTGTTTTTTAACACCGTCGACCTTTGCCGCCTCGGTTTTCAGTGTATTATCATCAGTTCCTGCCGGTAACTGTAAATTTCCCCTTAACTTACCGTTAACTTGAATTGCTATGGTAATCAATTCTTCCTTGGCGAGTTCTTTATCAAATTCCGGCCATTCTGTATATGATAATGAGTCAAAAGCGGTTATTTGTTCATTCAATTCTTCGGCCATATGGGGAATAAAGGGATTCAGCAGTAAAAGAAATGTTTTAAGTGTTTCTATATTAATAGTGTCTAAACCTTGTAAATGATTGGATAATATCATCATTTGGGATATAGCAGTATTAAAACGCATATTTTCTAGATCACTGGTAACCTTGGCGATAGTTTGATGCAATAATCGAGTTGTTTCCTCAGAATCTGTCTGTTCGCTGTATTTGTCTGCGTCATTAAATATTCTCCAAATCTTTTCAGCAAACCGGGCACAACCATGTAATCCTTTAGTTGACCAGGGTTTGGATTTATCAAGAGGCCCCATAAACATTTCATATAAACGCATGGTATCAGCACCATATTCTTCAATAATATCGTCAGGATTGATAACATTGCCTCTGGATTTACTCATTTTCTGTCCATCTTCGCCCTGGATCATCCCTTGATTAAATAGTTTCTTGTATGGTTCTCTCGTTGATACAAGACCGAGATCATGCAACACATGATGCCAAAACCGGGAATAAAGCAAATGGAGCACAGCGTGCTCTACCCCACCGACATACAAATCTACGGGCATCCAGTATTTTTCAACATCTGTGTCCCAGGGGCGATCCTCATTGTTCGGGTCAAGAAAACGCAGATAATACCAGCAAGATCCAGCCCATTGGGGCATTGTATTAGTTTCTCGTCGCGCCGGCGCACCAGTTTCCGGATCTTTGGTATTGACCCAATCCTCTATAGAAGATAATGGTGATTCGCCTGTTCCAGTAGGTTCATAACGTTCAACATCCGGTAATAATAAGGGTAATTCGTTCTCAGGAATAGCTTTATGCTCGCCGTCGACATGTATAATGGGGAACGGTTCGCCCCAATAGCGCTGCCGGGAAAACAGCCAGTCCCGCAATTTATACTCAACTGTCCTTTCTCCTTTTTCTATTTTTTCCAGGTATTTTATGGTCTTTTCGATAGCTTCTTTTACAGGTAGATCATTGATAGAAAAAGAACCGTCAGACGTAGCGGAATTAATCATGATTCCTGTTTCTGTATCAGTAAATGCTGCCGAACTGATATCACCACCAGCAACAACCTGCACAATAGGCAATTCAAAAAATTTTGCAAATTCGTAATCACGTTGGTCGTGGCCTGGTACGGCCATAATTGCCCCAGTACCATAGGACATGAGCACATAATCTGAGATCCAGATCGGAATTTCCTCGTTATTTAGCGGGTTTATTGCGTGGGCACCAATAAAAACACCTGTTTTTTCCTTATTCAGTTCTCCTCGATCCAGATCGGACTTGCTTGCCACAGCTTTAACATAGTTATTAACGGTTTCTTGCGATTTATCATCGGTTAGTTTTTTCACAAGCGGATGCTCCGGAGCCAACACCATGTATGTGGCTCCAAAAAGCGTATCTGGTCTTGTTGTAAATACACGTATTATTTCATTTATGGATGGTATTTCAAATACTACATTTGATCCTTTCGAGCGACCGATCCAGTTGCGCTGTAAGCTCTTGACGCTTTCAGGCCAATCCACATCGTCGAGACCAGCCAGGAGGGACTCGGCGTATTCTGTAATGCGAAACACCCACTGGAGCATAGGTTTGCGGATCACTGGATGTCCTCCCCGCTCTGATTTTCCATCAATAACTTCTTCATTAGCCAGTACAGTGCCCAGTACCGGACACCAGTTCACTGGAACTTCGCCCTGATAAGCTAGACCGCGGTTATAGAGTTGCAGGAAAATCCACTGTGTCCATTTATAATATTTCGGGTCGGTGGTGTTGATCTCACGGTCCCAGTCATAGGAAAAACCTAGACTCTTGATTTGAGATTTGAACCGTTTGACATTCTTTTTGGTAGTATCTGTTGGATGCGTACCTGTTTCGACGGCATATTGCTCTGCCGGCAGTCCGAATGCATCCCAACCCATGGGGTGTAGTACATTGAATCCTTGCATACGTTTAAACCGGGCCAGGATATCCGTAGCTGTATAGCCTAGAGGGTGCCCTACGTGAAGTCCATATCCCGAAGGATAGGGAAACATGTCCAATATATAATACTTGGACTTTTGCGGATCCACCTCAACTTTAAAAGTCTTATTTTCATCCCAGTATTTCTGCCACTTTGGCTCTATAGCTAAATGATCGTATTTCTTGCTCATGGCTGTTCTGTCGGGGTGAAAGGATTTGAACCTTCGACCTCGTCGTCCCGAACGACGCGCGCTAACCGGGCTGCGCTACACCCCGAAATAATTGATCCTGGAACCATGTGACGGTGAGCAATCTACTTTATTTGATATTCAAACTGAAATAGCTAAATCAGTACTTTCAGCAGAAGAAATCCGCCGATAAGTAAAATGGTGAATATGATCGACAAAATATTGAAATATTTTTCAATAAATGCGGTGATCGGTTCACCAAATTGGCGAATTAACAGCGCCACCAGGAAGAAGCGAACCGAGCGGCTTATGGTTGAAGCCAGAAGAAACATGGGGAAATTGACGCTAAATGCACCGGCAGAAATGGTAATGATCTTAAAGGGTATGGGGGTAAAGCCAGCTGTGAAAACGATCAGAAAATTATAGATCTCATATTTTTCCTGAATATTGAGAAACACCTGTTCAGAAAAACCTGGAATATGATTAAAAAAGAATATAGCAACGGCTGAATAGGCTCCAGCCCCATTCCACCAAGAAAAATACCCGATACCATACCCTACCATACCGCCAGCAATACTAGCCACACTACAGACCAATGCAAAACGCAGGGCTTTTGATCGTGCACCAAGAGCCAAAGGGATCAAAAGTACATCGGGGGGTATAGGAAAAAAGGAGGACTCAGCCAATGCTAGTAAGAACAGGGCTGGGACACCATACTTGGTTTCTGCCCAGTGCAGAACCCAGTCATAAAGTCTGCGTAGGTAGTTCATCGGGTCAAGAGAAATGATTTATAAGATTTTTTCAGAAATTTTTCCAGAATTAGGATCTTTTAGGATTTGTTTTTTATTCCCATCAGGCATTACTTCTGTTTTAATCAAGATCATACTGTCAATTTCTTCCATGGTGCGGATATGTGGTACATTTTCATCACCATTCCAGATATCCAGTTGTACGGGTTCCCACTGTTTACTGTTGACAGACTTGTAACAGGAATCAATAATGGCATTCACCACATAGCCATCATAAAATGTTTCCCTTGGTGTTTGATTATCATCCATAGAGTTAAACATATCCTTGAACATATCGGTATAGCCCAGTTCTGTAGCTTCATCCCCCACGGGGAAAAGCCAGCCGCTATCACCCTCTGCCTTTTCTGCAACGTAACCGCCCTGCTTTCCTGTAGAGAACATTTCATACCCAGTGCGTAGCCAGTGGTTAAGCCAAATGGTACCTTCTGAACCTGAAATCTCATCACGCAGGTCCATCCCTCCGCGAAAGGCCCAGCTGACTTCAAATTGTCCTATGGCGCCATTCTCAAAGCGGATCAAGCCAATGCCATGGTCTTCCCCCTCAATAGGATGTACTAATGTGTCTGCCCAGCACATAGCTTCCATGGGACGGATACCTTTTCCGATGAAACTGCGGATGATCTCGACACAATGACAGCCCATATCGATGATCGCGCCACCGCCAGCTAGTTCATTGTCCCAAAACCAGTCGCTATGGGGTCCCGGGTGAGTCTCCCGGGATCGAACCCACATTACTTTACCAATCGCCCCATCCACAGCAGAATGAATAGCTTTCAATGTCTTTGGAGGATATACAAGATCTTCAAGATATCCATTAAATACGTCTGCTTTTTCCACTGCTTCCAAAATTACCAACGCTTCTTGGGTAGTCCGACCCAGTGGTTTCGTGCATAGAATGGCCTTGCCAGCATCCGCTGCAGCAAGAACCGCCTCCTTATGTCGATGGTTTGGTAATCCGATAATAACCGTATCAATATCATCATTCTGTACTGCTTCATTCAAATCAGTTGTCTTGTTAGGTATATTCCATTTATCCTGAAATGCCTTTCCATTTTCTGCGGAACGTGAATACACTGTATGCACCCTGTCCATTGACCGCTGACTGTGGAGTGTACTAGTATAAAAATCAGCGATAAATCCTGTGCCTAACATGGCAATGAAATGTGATTCACTCATTTACTGGAGAGTCTCCTTAGTAATTTACTGATACAGCGATAGCAGACATAACCTCACGCTGGCTGGTTGTCCCTGCAGGTCGATTCAATAGTTTACCATCGACCACCATAGCACTGGAACCACCGCCATCTAGGTTGATCGCCTCAACACAACCTAGGTCCCGCATCAATATGGCTAATTCTTGTAGATCAACACCGCGGCTGTCTACTTGCCGTCCATCCACAACAAGTAAAACTAGTTCACCGTTATTACGGTATCCTGCGGCTGTCCTGGGATGTATGTCTGGAATTGTAGAACCAAAAAATACTTCTTCATCAGATGTGACCCTGATCTTACCATCGTGCATCAACACCGGTCCTGCATGGATGGCATCATTTACTTCCCAAGTTTCTGCTTTTGAAAAATCAAAAGAATCCACTGGTTCTTCAGGATGGTTTTCTAACGGTTCTGAAAAATTAAATAAAGAGTCATTGCGGCTGGTTACCCAAGCTATATCAATACCACCATCATCCAAAAAACCTAAGGCACCGCGGGCGGTGAAATAACGTTTGTTATTGCGCAGTACAGACTTTGTGGCCGGAGCAATGGTCCGGTTGTTTACATAAAGAAGACCAACGTGTTCTGTAGGGTTTTTGTCAATTAAAAAATAACCGCCATTAACTACCAATCTCGCTTTCTTATTTTCGGAAAATTGAGCCAACGTTTCCCGGCGGTCCACGTCTTCCGACACAATAATATTTAGGTCAACGTCAGGATCCATCGGATCGATTATTGCCACCCAAGCATTGATTGGTAATTCATCATTCCTTCCTACCATTATCTTAATACCTGCGGGGAATTTAGGGATGGCATGTTTAACGATTTTCCAGCTCATGTTAATTATTGAAAAGGACTTTTTATTATACACGCATGATGAAAAAAAGATGACTACACAAAGAATAATAAAAGAAAATTTTCTCAAAGAATTAACGCAGGTCATGGTTCATTAAACGGTACAATAGTGAAGTCGGCTTCTTTCAACACATTTCTCTCATCGTCTAAAATAGCAATGTTCCACTGGCCGGAAGAATTCTCTCTGGGAGTGATATAGGACCAGCAGCGAAAATAATTAGATACACTTACATTCATATGAACTGTAGCGTAAGGTTCTCCGTTAAATTTCCAGACGTGAATTATATCTTCAGATCGTTCCGGGTTCCGCAAACCAGCGAAGCAGTATATCCTGGATGTTGTATCAATAAATACGTCTCTTACACGTATTGGTTTTCGCTGCTTGAGGTCAATATTTTCACAAACTACCAGGCGCTGAACAAATATAGATTTTGGTTCGTTATCCTGCGGTTTTTGGGGTGGAACAAATTGTTTGACTTCGCGTCCTGAAGAAGCTAGGGAATTTTCACCGGCACCTTTTACAGTGTTTTCACCTTTCACTGTAATTGGCCAAGCCATTACTTCTAATTTCATGGAATCTTCGACTATATTTTTCTTCTCTTCTTGTGGAAATACTGGAGTGGATCGATACGAAGTTGCGGTAAACAATAAAAAAGAAAAATAAACAACGGCTAAATGGGGAACGTACCTTGCTAAATTTTGCCAGAAAGAAAATATTACCAGTACAACAAATACACTCGTAATAGGTAAAAATGATGGGTCCAGCAGTAGGCCTTGAATCATGTTAAGGAATGGTTCAGTCATTATTATTGGTTCATTTATTACTGGTGTTGTAGAATAAATTACCATCATCGGTTTGAAACGTAAAACGATATCTATTAATCTGCCATTTAATTGGTAATCATTTAAATTCAATATGAATTATATCCCAATGAAGTCATTTCTCCGATCCATAGTAGTAATTCACTTATTATTTGCTGGAATGCTATTGGCCAAAACCCCAACGTATGTTTCAGTTGGTGTTTTTCAGCAGGAACAAAGCACTTTTTATAATGTTGATGATGGCTTACCCAGTAATGATATCCGTGATATTGCAGCCACCAAAGATGGTACAGTATTTGCGGCTACAGCTAAAGGACTGGCTATGTTTATTGGTGATGAGTGGTCTGTAGTAGAACAAATGGAACATGTGGATGTTTGGATGCTGGCTGCTAAAGGCAACGAACTGGCCGTCTTTGGTGGTATTGAAAAGGATCAAATCGTGGCCGGAGGGAATATCTATCTATTCAACAGGGGCTGGCTAGACCAGACTATTACGCTTTCAGCGCGAGTCAAGGTACCCGTTTCAGAAAATGATCTTAGTTTTCGCAATAATATTATGCTAGGTACCACAGATGATATCATATTGCTGGAAAGAAGATATGGGAATATTTATAAAAATTCATCTAAAGGATCAAAATTTACCCCTAACACACGCCCAGTTGTGCTGAATATTCCCGCAACGGTGATTCGACAAATTACAGTCACTGGCTCGGGAAAAACGTACGTCGCCACTGATTCCGCCCTTTTATCCTTTTCATCTTTGCATGAAGGTTGGTCCCCGATACTTCCCCGTAATAGACAGCACAGTTGGGGACTGCATGATGCCCGCGGTGTGACTGTTGATGCGTTTGGTCGGCTGTGGTTTGCCAGTACTCAGGGTGTGGGTTATTATGATGAGGGCTGGCATTTGTTTACAGGTGATGACGGACTGCCCTACAATGATTTTACTATGATGGCACCAGGCAATGATGGTGATATGTGGTTTGGGACACGAAAAGGTGCCGTGTATTTCGACGGAGAAAATTGGGAATACCGTCAGGGAAAACGGTGGTTGCCAGACGATGATGTACGCAACATTACGGTCACACCAAACGGCGACGCCTGGTTTGCTACTGCCAATGGAATAGGTATCATCCAGCACCGCTCTCTATCGCTGGCAGAAAAGGCGCAATGGTATGAAGACGAGATTGATCGTTATCATCGCCGGACACCTTTCGAATTTGTTCTGGAAGTACATGTGGAAGAACCGGGTATAAAACGCAACTGGAAACAGTATGACAGCGATAACGATGGTCTATGGACCAGCATGTATGGTGCGGGTCAGTGTTTTGCTTACGCTGCGAACGGTGATATCCAGGCAAAAAGACGTGCTAAGAAGGTATTTGACGCGTTGAAATTTCTTGGAGATGTTACCCAGGGGAACCTGCATTCACCACCGCCAGGTTTTGTGGCTCGCACGGTCTTACCTACTAGCGGTCCTGACCCCAATATTGGCCTGATTAAACGTGACCTGCATAAAAAAGAAACAGATGATTCAATGTGGAAGATCTATGAACCGCGCTGGCCTAGAAGCGCAGATGGAAAATGGTATTATAAAACTGATACTAGTTCTGACGAACTGGATGGTCATTATTTTCTATATGCATTGTATTATGATCTAGTCGCCGATACGGAATCAGAAAAGGAACGAGTACGGGAACATGTACGACGCCTGACGGATCATATTATTGATCATGATTTTCAGCTGATGGATCACGATGGACGGCCCACTCGCTGGGCCCGTTATAGCCCCAAGGAATTAAATTTTGATAAAAACTGGTTTGTCGAACGCGGGCTTAATTCATTGAGTATACTATCTTACCTGATCACAACGGCGCATATCACCGGCGATGATAAATACCGGGATATAGCAAGCACACTAGTGGATCAACATGGGTACGCACAGAATATGATCGATATAAAGTTCCAGCGCGGTTTTGGTGCAGGAAACCACCAGTCCGATGATGAAATGGCTTTCATGTGTTACTATAATCTGGTGAATTACGAAAAGGATCCAGAATTGCGTTCCCGGTATGCGTTTTCATTCTGGCTGGCCTGGCAACAGGAAGTGCCTGAATTAAATCCATTTTTCAACTTTGCCTTCATGGCCGCCTGTCATGGCCTCAGTTTTGAAGATCCGGGGGGATTCTATGATTTAGAACCCCATGGTGAATGGCTAGATGAATCGGTTGAAACGTTGATTCGTTTTCCTTTAGATCGTTTCAATTGGCGGCATACCAACAGTCACCGCATAGACCTTACAAGATTCCAATTGGTTACGAGGACATTTAATAATAATGATATGAGCACAAGCGGTTATCGCAAGAACGGCAAAGTCATTCAAGTGGATGAATCACATTTCAATCACTGGAATCGGGATCCCTGGCAATTAGACACTGGCGCAGATGGTCAAGTTTTATCTTGCGGAACTGTGTTTCTCTTACCCTATTACATGGGTCTATATCATGGCTTTCTACTGGATTAGTCGCAGTGGATTAGCCGCGAGTTTTTACTTGACAATATCCATTATAATATCCGGGCGATCGGTGATAATACCATGGGCGCCCATGTCCAACATCCGCCTCATTTCGATTGAATCGTTCACTGTCCATACCCATACTTGGCGATCCCCTTTAGCAAAAGCATTGATATAACGTCGATCCAGTTCCAATTGCCCTAGTTTTGTAGAAAATGAACGAGGTAATTGTGCCACTACCGCATCCAATGGAAGCAGCCGCTCTAGCCCAACCCTGCTTAAGATATATAGAATAGTGCCTTGGTTTACAGGTAGGGACGTAGCCACTTCTGGGCAAGCATGTTGGAAACGGTTGAGCGTCTCGTCGCTGAATGAGGCTACAATCACTTGGTTAGAAGCAATTCCATATTGCCGCAGAATATCACATAGATCATTTTCCAGGGGCGGATCATGCTGTTTGATCTCAATATCGTACACCTGTTGTGGAAAGGAATCCAAAACAGCAGTCAAGGCCAAAATCTTAACTCCTTTACCGCGATAAGGATAGGTCAAACCATCAGGTGACCAGTTATAGGCACCATCCACCTGCCGCAAACCTGACCAGGACATTTCCCGAATCAAGCCGCTACTATCTGTAAGACGGTCTATAGTTTGATCATGGTTAATAACAATAACTCCATCTCTGGTACGATGAATATCTACTTCCAGTACCTGGATACCCATATCTACAGCATTATTAAAAGCCAGCAATGATTCATCGGGGTATATCTTATTGCCACCCTGATGTGCAATGGTGACCGGTTTAGATAAACGTTGTAAGACGGGATGGGTTGTTTTCTGGGGTATTATGAATCCTAGTGCGTAAAGAAACAAATACATACCGCAAATGATCATTAATAACTGTTTCATTGTTGAAAGATGTTTGGATTGGTTAGCATTTGATTATGTTTGCTGAAGTCTGTACCGCTATAGTTATTTCAGCAAGACAATTTTTCTAGTTGCGGTGAAATCAGCAGAAGATAATTGATAAAAATATACACCGGAAGGTAAAGATATTCCAGTATCATTTCGACCATTCCACTGGACAATGCCCTTCCCTGCTGACTGTTTATTAGTAGTAAGTGTTTTGATCAATTTTCCTGTTATATCAAATATCGCTATGGTGAACTGTCCTCCAATAGGTATCTTGTAACTGATAGCGGTCACAGGATTGAAAGGATTGGGATAAGCAGCGTGCAGTTGGAATCAATGGGAATTTATTTCATTGGTAATATTTACACTAACAGGACAATAATTCCCATCTGGAGCTAATTGAGGTAGTTGATATGTATCATTCGTGATCAATGCATACATAAGGGTATCTGTTTCTTCTAAGAGCAACGGCGTGCAGGGTTCCCATTCATTGGCAATATCAGCACAGGTAGCCGCATCAGCAAGAATACCCATGTTGGTTACGATACACCAGTAAAGATACTCAATGCCCATACATTCATAATCACAAGTATAATCATCATAATGATACCATGCTTCCTGGGGATAATTGTTCGGGTGCTGTATGAACTGTCCGCCCCGCGCTACATCCATGGCGGAAGTGAGCAGGGATGAATTGGGTTCCACTGCAAAGGCATTTGGGTAAATATTAGTGTGACCGATGGCATTGATAACGTGGACCACTTCTTCCACAGTGGCATCGACCCCCCAATAGCCAGGGTTATCCGGATCTATCTCATTCCGCCATAATACAGCCGCGGCACCATCACCATTGTAGTGGTTAAAAAAATTTTCCATGGCTGGAGAACCGTCGTGGGAAAAGATCGGTATAAGTGCGCCATTGGCAGCCAATTCTGCTTTCAATACGGGATCATCCACATCCCCATCTTCATCGTTATCCAGCAGTTCTGCTGCCACAGCGGCGGCGTGTAAGACCTTTGCATCCGAAATAGAAGTTTCAGCATATACGCTGAAACAATCCAACACGCGAACGTATTTAGTGAAGTCGCTGAAAGCGGTCGAATCGGAATTTGGGTTTACCTCAATGTCGAAACAGACAGTGTTCTGCGCATCAGATACCCCTACTGGCTCTGTGGCACTATCCTGACAACCCGCCATCATAATTAGAAAAGTAGTAAGTAATATTTGAAAAGTATATCGCATTTTTCCCCATGTTTTTTGATGATAAATTCCTAAACTGAACCAGCAAAAGGTAGTGACGAAAAACAAAATATTATTTAAAAAACTTGATTTATATATTGTATGCAATTAACGACCAGTGTGAGATGAGAACAGAATGAGATAGCACCAAAATCTGGGACTCTCACAGCCTGACAAGACCGAAACAAAAGTAGAGGTAAGCTTGAAGATCGAAAGAGCTGAGAGAAGTCAGGAAAAAGGACAGGTTACTG
>Ga0066855_10000146_pt1 | contig 14203 bp, 14 predicted proteins | sample ETNtaG_14_FD_65604 | JGI IMG/M metagenome (GOLD analysis project Ga0066855, IMG submission 65604) | Marine microbial and viral communities from oxygen minimum zone, Eastern Pacific Ocean - ETNP201406SV73 | ecosystem: Environmental > Aquatic > Marine > Oceanic | place: Pacific Ocean: Eastern...
AAGCTTTACGATTGATGCAGACGCAGAAATTACCTTAGAGGCAAATCCTGACGACCTTACTTTTAAAAAGATATCGGAACTCAAAGCCAGCCCCATAAACAGACTTAGTATAGGAGTACAGTCATTTCGAGATGAAGATCTGCGTTTTATGAACAGAGCTCATCGTGCAAAAGAGGCATTAAAGTCCATAAAAATGACTCAGAATGCAGGCTTTCAAAATCTTACTATCGATTTGATCTACGGAACACCGGGCATGAGTAATGAAGATTGGTTGCAGAATTTAAAAACAAGTTTCGATTTAAATATTCCACACATATCCTCTTATGCTCTAACAGTAGAAGAAAAAACAGCATTACATCATCAAATTTTAACGAATAAAGTAGCTCCTGTTTCTGAGCAACAGAGTGCTATACAATTTGAGCTTTTGATGACAGAAATGAGTAAGAATGGCTATGAACAATATGAGATTTCTAATTTTTGCAAACCCAATGGGTATAGTAGGCACAATAGCTCTTATTGGAAAAAAGATAATTATTTGGGTTTAGGCCCCTCTGCTCATTCTTTTCTTGGAAATTCTAGATTGTGGAACGTTTCTAACAATGTGGAATATATAAAAGCATTAGCACAAGGTAAATTATCTTTAGAAGAAGAAGTTTTAAGTCAGAGAGATAGATATAATGAATATGTAATGACTTCTTTGAGAACGAAGTGGGGGTGTAATATTCATCAAATTGAAAATAATCACTCAACTGCTTTTGTCACCTATTTTAAAGCAGAAATTCAAGCGCATCTCACCAATGGAAACGTCATCGAAAAGGAAGGGATTTATACCCTTTCCAACTCAGGGAAGTTACTTGCCGACAGAATTACTTCAGATCTATTTTTCCTTGAATAAACTCTGAACCTTAATGTTTAACCGGTAAACTAATTGTAAATGTTGTACCCTTTCCCTGCTCAGATTCTACCTCAATAGTACCCTTATGGTTTTCAATAATGCGTTTACATATAGTCATGCCTAATCCTGTACCTTTACCTTGGCTTTTTGTGGTATAAAATTTTTCAAATAATCTTTCCTTTGTTTTTGTTGACATTCCTATTCCACTATCCTTAAATTCAATGATGATCTTATTGTTTTTTAGGCTCGTTTTAATAAATAAAAACTCGTTCTTGAGTTCCGGTTTTTCCTGAATAGCTTCAAGGGCATTTTCTATTAAGTTGGTAAAAACCTCAATAAATAAGGGGCAGGTATACAAGTATATTTCTAAGCCCTATCCTAGAGAAGCTATGCAAAAAAGTATTGAAAATGCAGCTGAAGTTTTCTTTTTAAGAAGAGACAAGAAGGTGTTGATTCAAAAACTTTCTAGAGCCTGTTCTCAATTAGAATTTTTGTTGCGTCAGGATGCCTTGGATGTATAAAATTCATTATTAATCAGTCATTATTAATTAGTATTATTCTTCCGAAAATTCCACTAATTTTCTTCTGTAATTACTAAAGAGTTTTGATTTAGAGATAAAGCCAATATATTCACCCTGACAAGTTACGGCTAGGTTCCATGCTCCGGTTGCATGAAATTTAGACATTACTTTATCCATAGACTCGTAAAGCCTAATCGTGCCTAAAGGTTGATGCATTAGGTCTGATACTTTTATCTTTTCATAGAGACTATGGTCGAACATTACTTTACGGATATCATCAAGCGTTACGATCCCTAAAAACAGATTGTTTTGGTCTACTACGGGGAAAATATTACGCTTTGATTCTGCAACTACTTTTACCAACTCACCTAAATTTAATTCCGGATGAATGGCTGAGAAATTTTTTTCAACCAGCTTTTCCAGTTGCATTTGCATCAATACGGCCTTATCCTTATTATGAGTCATCAGCTCACCTTTCATAGCAAGTTGCATATTGAATAGTGAATGAGGGATGAAATATTTTGAACTTACATAGGAGATGGCGGCTACTGTCATTAAAGGGATAAATAACTCGTAGCCGCTTGTAATTTCGGCAATAAGAAAGATCGCTGTTAGTGGTGCATGTAAGACCCCTGCAATCAGTCCGGCCATAGATACTAAGCTAAAGTTACTTATTGATAAATCAAGCCAAAAAAAGTGGTTTGTGAATTTGGCAAAAACATATCCTAATGCAGCGCCCATAAATAAGGAGGGAGCGAAAACACCTCCTATCCCTCCGGACCCAATAGTGATAGATGTAGCAAGAGTTTTAAAAAGAATCATAATGAACACCAAAGTGATCACAGCAATTTCGGTAGAGGCATAATTTTCAATAAAACTGCCCGATAATATTTTTTGTCCCTGATCGGAAAGTAGCAGGTTAATTGTTTCAAAACCTTCACCAAATAGTGGGGGGATAAGAAATATGAGTAATCCCAGACTTAAACCACCCCAAAGTGCTCTGTTTATTTTGTGACGGATCTTTTTTAAGGTTTTATTTGTTTGGTAGAAGATCTTAGAAAACAACACAGATAACAGTCCACAAAAGACTCCTAAAAGAATGTAGAAGGGCATGTCTGCTAATTCAAAGCTTTCAACCATTTCAATGTGTAATAATAAGGCATCACCTGTAATTAATCTCGAGCTGATCGTAGCAGAAACAGAAGCAATTAATAAAGGGATTATTGAGGCCATGGTAAGGTCGAGCATCAGTATTTCCATAGCCAAGACAATTGCTGCAATAGGGGCATTAAAAATACTGGCAATAGTTCCTGCCGAAGCACAACCTATTAAGAGCATTCGGTCTTTAAAGTTTAGATGGAGTACTCGCGCTAAGTTTGAGCTTAGTGAGGAAGCACTTGATGCTGCCGGAGCCTCCAGTCCTATTGAACCTCCAAAACCGGCAGTTAGAATGGATGAAATTATTGAAGAAAACATATGATGTCTCTTCATGATACCACTTCGTTTGGCTATGGCATACAAAATCGTAGGGAAACCATTACTTTCAGGTTTTTTTACCAGATACTTATTCCATAGTACTGTACATAGAATTCCTAAAATAGGTAAGAATAAAAGGGTGTAATTGGAAAGGCTTGTTTCAAGAGAGTCTCTGAGAAAGTCTCCTAAGTTGTGCGCTGTGTTTTTAATTAGTACAGCGATTAAACCGGAGCCTACCCCTACAATCAGGCTCATGATCAATATAAACTGCTTGTGAGAGATGTTTTTAACTCTCCAAATTAAGAAGCGTTTAAGCATATTGGGATATTGAGGGGTTTTGTTTCTTCTTTGGGATGATTTATTTTTAAGATCAAATGAAATTAAGTTATTTTCATTTTACAACGAAATTTATCCGGATATAGTTACTCTTTCTGTTTAGCAACGTAAATGTTTACACGCAATGATAAACGACAAACTTTTCGTTTTGAGCAATGATATTCACCTTGTGAAAAAGTTTATAAAGGTGTGTTTTAGAATTCAGATGATTGCTTGTAACCAATTGAAATGAGCCACCCTTTTTAAGACATCTTTTCACCTCTTTAAATAGATCTAAGGAGACCTCAATATTTGTTTCGTGTTCAAAATGAAAAGGTGGATTTGAGATAATTAAATCGAAAGTGTTGTTCTCAAAATCACTCAGGGTATCATTGTAGTGAAAGTGGGCTTTTTTTGAGTCGATATTCATTTTTGATGAAGCTACTGCAAGGAGAGAATCGTCCAGCAAATGAATTTCTGCATCAGGTTTTTTTGTTAAAGCTATATGGGCTAAAACACCATTTCCGGAAGCCAGATCGAGGATTTTGTTGTCGGATAGTCTTACATCTATATTCTCGGCGAAAAATTGTGTTGCGTAGTCAATATTTTTAGCAGAAAAAACACCGTAATATTGTTTGAAATTTTTGGTATCGGCAAAAGGAATGGTGTTTATTAATTCCTGTTTTTCAACGGTTTTTTTCTTTTTTAAAATGAGGAGTCTAGACTTCTTCCAGGCTTTAGATTGTTCACATTGTTCAAAATAATCATCAGCAATATCCAGGATTTTACGACTGAAGTATTTCGTCATAAAACCACAGACAACTACAGCATTTTCGTCTAAGGATCTATGAACCTGATCGAGTTGCATTCGGAAAAGTTCCAGTGATTTAGGGATCTTGATTAGTGCAAGATCAAAAGAAGTTTCCGGCTTGTCTAAAGGGTTGATTTTAGAAATATTATTCAGGTCAACACCATGGTTACTAAGGTTTATTTCAAGTGCTTTTTCCTGACTTTTAAAGTTGATAACGATACTTGGTTGTTGTCCGGAAAGAACAGTACTTAGAAATCCAAACCTATCGTTGTACACGATTGGTTTGTTAAGCGAAATATTATTTTCCACAATGTAGTTGAGCATATGCTCATCGGCTGTACTCCAAGCCTTTAAGGATCTATTTTCAGATTTTGGATAGCGATCAATAGAATAGCTTTTCCCTTTGTATGTAAAATTCATGCTTTAAAGTCCAAAATTGAGTTTAATTTTTTCAACAAAATCGAGTTTTTCCCACGGGAATGTTTCAATTTCTTTGGTAATCTCTCTTCCACCTTCAATTTCAAAACAAACGATCTTTTTTTCGGACTTACGTCCCATATGTCCGTATGCTGCTGTTTCGGTGTAAATTGGATCTTTTAGTTTGAAACGTTCAATAATAGCTGCAGGTCGCATGTCAAAAAGTTCATCTACTTTTTTTGCAATTTGACTATCGCTGAGTTTAACTTTTGAAGAGCCGTAGGTGTCAACGAAAATATTCATGGGTTTAGCGACACCAATGGCATAGGATACCTGAATTAGAATTTGTTCTGATACTCCGGCAGCGACTAGATTTTTGGCAATGTGACGTGTTGCATAGGCTGCAGAGCGATCTACTTTAGATGGATCTTTACCGGAAAATGCACCTCCACCGTGAGCACCTTTTCCTCCGTAAGTGTCAACAATAATTTTTCTGCCTGTAAGTCCGGTATCTCCATGAGGCCCACCAATAACAAATTTACCGGTTGGGTTTATGTGGTACGTGATGTTATCATCGAATAGTTTAGTAATCTGAGTAGGTAACTTTTTCTTTACGCGCTCAACAAGTATATTGATGATATCCTGTTTGATCTTAGATAACATTTTCGGTTCTTCATCGAAATCATCATGTTGTGTAGAGATTACAATGGTATCAATTCGCTCAGGAATATTGTCGTCTGAATATTGGATTGTAACCTGAGATTTTGCATCAGGGCGTAAATAATGCATTTCAGGGTGATTTTCGCGTCTGACCTCAGCCAATTCCTGAAGTAAAAGATGCGACAGGCTTAACGCCAATGGCATAAAATTATCGGTTTCGTTTGTGGCATATCCAAACATGATACCCTGGTCTCCCGCACCTTGTTCTGAGTGTAGGCCCTTTCCTTCTACAACACCCTGGTTGATGTCGGCAGATTGTTCGTGTACTACAGAGATAATTTTACATGATTCAGCTTCAAATTTGTATTCTGGTTTTGTGTAGCCAATTTTCTTAATTACATCCCGAGCTTGTTTTTGTAAATCTACTTTGGCATTGGAATTTATTTCACCACTAAGAACAGTTAACTCTGTGGTTACAAGTGTTTCACAAGCAATTTTTGATTCGGGGTCCTGAGCTAGGAAAGCATCAAGTATGGCATCAGAAATCTGATCGGCAACTTTGTCAGGGTGACCTTCAGATACAGATTCAGATGTGAAAAAATAGGACATATTTAGTTCCTTTAAATAGGTTTTTAAATGTAAATCTGATTTTGGCTTGCGGCAGGGGGGATACTGCTTTAGCCTTTTTTAGAGTGGTAGCAATCAGTCAAATTTATCCACTGCACTGCAAAGATAAGAATTTGATTGATTAAGATTGTATTAATACGTTATTTTAGATTGTAGTGTATTACTTTGTTAGATCGCGAAAAATATTTTCTAGCTTTTGTTCTTCCATATTCATTTGAAGAACGGTAAGTTTATTGTCAACTGCAAATTCGAATAAAGGAGGCCTTAAGTCGAATTTGGAATCGGAAAAGATTTGGTATTGATTTCTTCCAAGCTCCACAACTTCAAGTACATTTTCGATATTTAGGAGTTCTCTTTTGTTTATTTTTTTGTCGAATTCTACGGTGATAAGCTTTCTGTTTCCGGTAGATTTTTGCAGTTCTCCAATAGTCTGATTGGCTACAATTTGTCCTTTGTTTATGATGATAACTCGATCACAAACTGCTTCTACCTCCTGCATAATGTGCGTAGATAGCATAACCGTTTTCTCTTTACCGATTTCTTTAATTAATGAACGAATTTCTACAAGCTGATTTGGGTCTAATCCGGTTGTGGGCTCATCTAAGATCAATACTTCCGGATCGTGAATAAGCGCTTGAGCAAGCCCTACTCTTTGTCTGTATCCTTTAGATAGTGAGCTGATAAGTTTGTGTTGTTCTTTTATTAAACCTGTTTTTTCGATCATTTCATCGATGTAACTTGGGTTTACTCCGTAGATATTGGCTACAAATTCCAGGTACTCTTTAACGTACATATCAAGGTAAAGTGGATTGTGTTCAGGTAGATATCCAATTTTACGCCTCGATTCAAGGGAGTTTTCACGAATATCCAGATCACAAATTTTAGCAACTCCCATGGTTTGAGGGATGTATCCGGTAAGGATTTTCATTAGGGTAGATTTTCCCGCACCGTTTGGACCTAAAAATCCCACAATTTCACCTTTTTGAACTTCAAAAGACACTTCTTTAAGTGCTTTTTGTGTTCCGTATATTTTACTAACTTTTTCTACTCTTATTGACATAAAGACGAAGATAGTTTATTTTAATTTTTTTATAACTGCGACATAAAAAAGCTTTGAATAAGATCCTTAGAAAACTTATATTTACCGATAACTCAATGCACCCTGCCGATAACCCTATATACCTTGCCGATAACTCGATAGATTTTAATGCTACCTAACACGTCTTACCGATAACTTAATAAATTCTACCGATAACTCAACACACCCTACCGATAACTCAACACATCATACCGGTAGCTCAAAACTATTTGTAATTCAGCGAGTTAAATGTTAAATTAGAGCAATGCTATTATGAAAAATGTGCATTTCTCGAGGGGCGAGTGAATGCAAAAAAGGACTCAAATGGAGTCCTTTTTTTTATGTTTCGTTTTTTGATTTGTAATTTTAGATTAAAACCTTCATTCTCAGAGGGCAAATCTTATCTTTGCATTATGCAGGGAATGGTGGTTAAATCGACAGGAAGTTGGTATGAGGTGCGCATGCAAGATGGTGCTTACCATCAATGTCGTATTAAAGGTAAGTTTCGTATTCAGGGGTTAAAAAGCACAAACCCGATCTCTGTTGGAGATCAGGTTAAACTTTCGTTGGAGGGAGATGATTACCTTATTACAGAGATTCTGGAAAGAAAGAATTATATCATACGTAAGTCGGTGAATTTATCAAAGCAGGTTCATATTATTGCTTCTAATATGGATCAGGCTTTTTTAATTGTAACACTCGTTTCACCCGCAACATCAATAGGATTTATCGATCGATTTTTAGTTACAGCTGAGGCTTATCAAATTCCTACCTTCATTGTGTTTAATAAAATTGATCTGTACGATGAGTTTGATCGTGAGTATCATAATGAGATTGTAGAGCTGTACACTCAGGTCGGTTATGAATGCATTGAGGTTTCTGCTTTAAATCAACAAAACATTAGTGTGCTTGTAGACCGGATGAAAGATAAAGTTACATTGCTTTCCGGGCACTCAGGAGTAGGGAAGTCTACTTTGATTAATGTGATAGACCCTGATCTAGATTTGTTAACACAGCAAGTTTCTGATGCACATCAAAAAGGGATGCATACAACCACTTTTGCAGAGATGTTTGAATTAGACTTTGGGGGATTTATTATTGATACACCCGGAATAAAAGGCTTAGGTCTAGTAGGAATGGAGGATTCAGAATTAGCAGATTATTTCCCTGAGATGCGCGCATTAAAAGGACAATGTAAATTTCATAATTGTAAGCATGTTAACGAACCTCAATGTGCCATTAAGGATGCTGTGGACGTCGAAAAAATTCATCCGGTACGTTATGATAGTTATTTATCTATGCTCGAAGATGACGGGAACCAATATAGAGAGTCAAAGTATCACTAATGAGGGTTACGATACAAAGAGTCAGTGAGGCTTCGGTACTAATCGATCAACAGGTAAAATCTGAAATAAAACAAGGTTTAGTTGTGTTGCTTGGAATAAGTACAGATGATTGTGCAGATGATATTGAGTGGCTTTGTAAAAAGATTATTGCTTTAAGGGTCTTTTCTGATGAACAGGGTAAAATGAATAAGTCCTTATTAGATGTTGACGGGAAGATTCTTTTAATTAGTCAGTTTACTTTGTTTGCCAGTACGAAAAAGGGCAATCGACCCTCTTATATTCGTTCTGCACAGCCCGATATTGCAATCCCTTTATACGAGGAGTTTCATAAACGTCTGGCGGAGTTGTTGGGCAAGCCAATAGCCACCGGTGAATTTGGCGCAGACATGAAAGTTAGTTTGTGTAATGATGGCCCGGTAACTATAAATATTGATTCTAAAATAAGAGAATAATGGAGCTTAATGAATTACAGAAAAATGTTGATGCATGGATTAAGGAATATGGTGTTCGTTATTTTGATGAATTAACCAATATGGCAATTCTTACCGAGGAGGTTGGTGAAGTTGCTCGAATTATGGCTCGACGTTATGGAGAACAGTCCGAAAAAGAATCGGATAAAAATAAAGACCTGGCTGATGAACTTGCTGATGTGTTATGGGTTGTGACTTGCATCGCAAATCAAACCGGAATTGATCTGGAGGAGGCGATTAAGAAGAATTTAGAAAAGAAAATAAGTAGGGATGGAGATCGGCATAAGAATAATGAAAAGTTGATCGACTAGTATTACTTTGAGTTAATAAAAAAGAGGCTTTACATGATGTAAAGCCTCTTTTTTTGAAGTTTATTGGTGTATTAGATTTTAATTGTTTTGATTAAAATTTAATACCTACGGAAAGCATGACCTGTTCCAGTCTTTGGTCTGCTTTAAAGCTTGTATCACCAATTTTTAGATCATCAGAAATAGATTGAAACCCTTTTTCAACGCGAAGATCAACGCTGATCATTGAGATGTCGACACCAATTCCGTATTGTAAACCTACGGTTGCATTTTTATAGTTGGCATTAATTTCATTCCAGGTGTCTTTAGCACCTGCCTGATCGATGTTTTCACTTAGCAATAAGCTAAATACAGGCCCCGCATTTACTCTGAATATTTTTAGAAAACGCTTTCCAATCATTACCGGAACATCAACTTTGTTTAGTTTTACTTCTCCGACAACATCATTGAATTGTTGATTTTCATCCACTACATCCAAGAATTTGATCTCAGATTTGGAGTTGCTGAACATCGCTTCTGGCTGAATGTAAATCCCTGCGAGTTTTATTCGTGCGAAAACACCAAGTTGATAAGTAAGTACGGCATCGCTATTTTCCAATAATTGGGCGATGTTCTCATTGTTTGAGTTGTCTCCAAGGTTTTTAATGTCATCAATTCTCAGACTTGGACTACCTACATTCACTTTAACTCCCCAATCAAAACTTTGGGCAGATGTTCCCAAACTTAGGGTTAATACGACTACTGATAAGATTAGTTTTTTCATAATTTTCGATTTAATTCACGTTTTTCTTTTGCATTACTAGTTGCTTTAACATTAGCTTCAATGGTGTGGGCTGGTCTCGACCATTTTTGTCTTTCACCATTTGAACAACTATTCTTATAATTTTCATTCACTTCAGGTTTGTCGCCTTTTTTATAGGCTTTCTGAGGAGTCAGTCCTAATATACTAAATAATTCCATATCTCTATTAATGTCCGGATTTGGAGTGGTCAGTAATTTGTCGCCGGCAAATATTGAGCCTGCACCTGCCATGAAACAAAGCGCCTGACCTTCATCGCTCATTTGTGTTCTACCTGCAGATAAACGTACCGTGGTTTTCGGAAGTACAATACGGGTTGTGGCAACCATTCGGATCATATCCCAAATTGGAATTTGTTCCTGGTCTTCCATCGGAGTTCCTTCAACAGCAACGAGAGCATTGATAGGAACAGATTCTGGATAAGGATTTAAACAGGATAGTGTGACCAGCATAGCGGCTCTGTCTTTAGGAGATTCTCCCATTCCAATAATACCACCGGAACATACTGTTAAACCGGCTTTTCGAGCATTCCCAATGGTTTCAATACGATCTTCGTAACCACGTGTGGAAATCACTTTTTTATAGTGTTCTTCTGAGGTATCTAAGTTGTGATTGTATGCATATAAGCCGGCATCTGATAGTCTTCTAGCCTGATCTTCAGTGAGCATTCCTAAAGTACAGCAAACTTCCATGTCAAGTTCCCGAACGGTACGTACCATTTCTAAAACCTGGTCAAAATCTTCGCCTTCTTTTACATTTCGCCACGCAGCACCCATACAAACTCTCGATGACCCGGAGCTTTTGGCACGTAAGGCTTGTGCTTTAACGGTTTGAACAGACATCAGGTCATTTTTTTCTATGTCGGTATGGTAACGTGCTGCTTGAGGGCAGTAACCACAATCTTCAGGGCAACCCCCTGTTTTTATAGAAAGTAATGTGCTAACCTGTACCTCTCTTGGATCGTGATTTTCACGATGTACTTCTGCGGCCTCAAATACCAGTTGAAGCAGGGGTTTGTTGTAAAGTTCAAGAACTTCTTCTGTAGTCCATTTTTTTCTGTTCTCCGTCATCTTTATTCCTGATTTAAGCTCAAATATAAAGCTTCTTTTTAGCTATTTGTTTTTATTTAGACAAAATGATGCTTACAGCATTCCCCCCAAAACCTGTGGCATTTACCATAATGTTTTTTAGGTTTTTTGGCTTTCCATAGGGCATACTATTGTATGGAAATTCTATAATCTGTTGATGTTGCAACATTAAAATTGCCAATTCCATACTCAGTGCACCGGAAGCACCAAAACTGTGTCCTGTAGCGTATTTGGTAGATATTAAATGTGGGATTTTATCTCCAAATAGTTTTTTTATTGCCCTGTATTCACTTTGATCACCCTTAAGTGTTCCGGGCGCGTGCATAATAATGCTATCTATCTTAGAAATCCCTGCATTTTTAAGTGCCATTTTCATGGATCTTTGCAGGCAATCGGCTTCGGCAGAAAGTGATACATTGTGTTCAATAAGTTCCGTAGCGTAGCCAACCCCTTCAATTTTAGCGATTCGATCTTGTGCTTTATCTTTTTCCATGCAAAAAATCGCAGCGCCTTCACCCAAGACCATTGAATTGTGTTTTTTATCTGCTTCAAGAGGTAAAGAAGGGTGATTACCTTTTTCTTCAGAGTAAATTTTTAAAGCACGCATTTGGGCTATCGTAAAGTCACTTAATGGAGCTTCAGAACCACCAACTAGAAATTTGTCAGCCATTCCGGATTGCAGCCATGCAACGGCATTTAATACAGCATGTAAGGCTGTGCTACAGGTAATTGAATGAGAAAAACTCGCACCCTTCAGGCCTAGGTCATAGGCCACCCAGGTTGATAAGTTTCCAAGTGTTGTTGTTGGCGAAACAAGGGGGCTTAAACGTTCTTCTTTGTTGTTTACGAAGTCCTTATGGTATTTTTCAAAGAGCTGTGTAGCACCTCTGGAAGAACCCAGATTTACACTTACGTATTCATCTTTATCCCAGGATGCTTGTTTAACAGCTTTTCGAGCTGCAAGAATGGACAAAAGAACTGTTTTATCCAAACGTTTATAGTGTGGGTTTTCCTGACGTAGCTTTTTAATCAGTGCTTCTTCTTCAGGATGTAGTTTTCCTACAGGTGTGTCACAGTCATTGAAACAAGAGTTTGTAATACGAGTAGCTCCGTCTCGATAGCGATTCCATATTTCTCCGGCATCGCTTCCTAAGGCTGAGAGGCTTCCCATTCCACTTATGATTATCTTTTCCTGCATGCGGCAAAGATAATGTAAAAGTATTCTTAAATAAGCGTTGCAACAATTGAAATGCCTCCTACGATAAAGCAGTAATATGCGAAGTATTTTAACTGGCTATTTTTTACTAGGCGAATCATCCATTTGCAAGCAATTAAACCTGTTAAGAAAGCTGCAATAAAACCTATAGTCAGAGGAAGTAAAGTTGTGCTGTCTGCTTGAATATCTCCACTTAAAATATCTTTAGACATTTTTCCCAAGATCAAAGGGACTACCATTAGAAAGGAAAAACGTGCGGCTTTTTCCCTGTCTATGCCTAATAATACAGAAGTGGAAATTGTAGCTCCCGAACGAGAAATACCCGGCAATATGGCAATAGCTTGTGAAATACCTATGATTAATGCGTTTGAAAAGTTTACTTTTTGGTCCGTTTTTTTGGCTTTATCTGCTAAAAACAGAAGAAGTCCGGTAATAAGTAACATGCTTCCTACCAATAGTATTTGTCCTCCAAACAATTGTTCAATTTCATTTTCAAAGAATAATCCCACAAAAGCTGCTGGAATCATTGAAAGGATAATTTTAAGAGAAAATTGAAATTCTTCGTTCCATTTAAATTGGAATAATCCTATAATAATTTCTTTGATGTCTTTCCGGAAAATGAAAATTGTACTTAGTGCTGTTGCTGCGTGTAGTACAATAGTCATCAACAGATTTTGATCTTGCTCAGAAATATTTAAAAGTTCTTTGGCTAGTTCTAGATGTCCGCTACTGCTAACAGGTAGAAATTCTGTTAAGCCTTGTACGATACCAAGGATGATGGCCTCTAACAATCCCATTAAGGTTTATTTTTTTGGTTTGTACATAATGGCAAAAACTTCAATAACAAAACCGATTAAGATAAAAATAGGTGCAAGGGTAATTCTGCGAAAATTAAATATTTCGGGATTAAAGCTCGTTTCATCTCCAGTATCACCTCCCGACATTAATATGAAGCCGATAAGAATAAAGGCGATGCCTGTCATCATAATCAGGTAACTCTTTTTATCAAATAAAAACTTTTTATTTTCCATATCAATAATGTAATTCGTCTGTAGTTAATTTTAAGTATTTACGTACTGCAAAATAGGTACATCCCCAAGGTATCAAAAACCCTAAACAAAGAATACCGGAATAGAGCGCTATTTGTGCCTCAGGTTTGTGTAATCTTTGTATTTCAGGAAGTAAATCTACGCCATACCTAATGAGTAAATCCAAGCAAATTATTGCCAGTACCGAAGCTAAAAGACCGTGTTGAAGGCTTTTCTTAATGAATGGTTTTCGGATAAATGTTTTGGTTGCACCTACCAATTGCATGGTTTTAATTAGGAATCGTTTAGAATATATGGTTAAACGGATGGATGAATTTATGAGTGCAATAGCGATAAGGCTAAAACCCAAACTTAATGCGAGCAGTGTATACGAGACTTTTTGAAGATTGTCGTTTAATAGCTTAATTAAAGATTTATCGTAAACGACTTCTTGCACAACCGGAATTGCCAGGAGTTCTTTTTCAATGTTTTCGGGGTTGTTCGTTTGTGTGTAATAGGCTTGAAAGTGTATGTCGATGGCATCTGTTAGTGGGTTAAATCCAAGGAAGTTAATGAAGTCTTCACCTAAATCGTTTTCAAGATCTTTTGCTGCTTCATCTTTAGAGATAAATTCAGTAGTTTTCACATGTTCACTAAGTTCCAACTGTCGTTGAAACTGTTTTACCATGACTTGTTTTGCATCCGGTTTCAGTAAAACGGTAAAGGCAATGTTTTCCTGTACTTGATCTGCAATTGCTTTAGAGTGGTAGAGTACAGTACTCAGTAGTCCCATTAAGAATAGAACTAAAGTCATACTTACCACTACTGATATGTATGATGACCGAAGTCTTCGTTTATTAAACCTGTCTTGTTTTTGACTCATTGAGGGCTAATTTACAAATTCATTGAATATTATTATTTGATTGTTGAAATAAGTCCTGATATTTTATTTACAGCTTTAAGGATATACTTTTCTCGGATACTATTACATTCCATAGAATGTTGATTTTGACTTGCAATAAAAACTGTTTTAGGAGTTTAATTATTCAATAAGTTCTTTTAGTGGTTCAATGGTTTCGGAGTATTTTATTAGATCCATTTTTATTGAACCCACCAACACCTTTGTTTTTATTTGGAGTGGTATTTTA
>Ga0066855_10000147_pt1 | contig 14191 bp, 13 predicted proteins | sample ETNtaG_14_FD_65604 | JGI IMG/M metagenome (GOLD analysis project Ga0066855, IMG submission 65604) | Marine microbial and viral communities from oxygen minimum zone, Eastern Pacific Ocean - ETNP201406SV73 | ecosystem: Environmental > Aquatic > Marine > Oceanic | place: Pacific Ocean: Eastern...
AGAATTCATAATTATAACAAATCAATACTTTTATTATCAAACTTAAAGAAAAAGTTATGGCTACAGATCTGTTTAAAGCTCCTGATTACTATAATTTAGACGACTTACTTAGCGAAGAACATATCATGGTACGCGATACAACACGCGACTGGGTTAAGCGTTCCATTTCTCCTATTATTGAGGAAGCTTGCCAAAAGGCAGAATTTCCAAAACAAATCGTTTCCGGATTGGGCGAAATTGGGGCTTTTGGACCTTATATTCCGGAGGAATATGGTGGTGCCGGACTAGACCAAATCTCTTATGGTTTAATTATGCAGGAATTGGAAAGAGGAGACTCCGGAGTTCGCTCTACAGCTTCTGTACAATCTTCATTAGTAATGTACCCTATTTATAAATATGGAAACGAAGAACAAAGAAAAAAATACCTTCCCAAATTAGCTAGTGGCGAACACCTTGGTTGCTTCGGTTTAACAGAACCAAACCACGGATCTAATCCGAGTGGTATGGAAACTAATTTCAAAGATTTGGGTGACCACTATCTTTTAAATGGTGCTAAAATGTGGATCTCTAACGCTCCCTTTGCAGATATCGCTATCGTATGGGCTAAGAGCGAGGAAAATAGAATTCATGGTTTAATTGTTGAGCGAGGAATGGAAGGCTTTAGTACTCCTGAAACTCATAACAAATGGTCACTTCGTGCATCAGCTACCGGCGAATTAGTGTTCGACAACGTAAAAGTTCCTAAAGAAAACCTGCTAGCTAATAAAAGTGGATTAGGTGCTCCACTAGGATGTTTAGATTCAGCACGTTTTGGTATCGCCTGGGGTGCTATTGGTGCTGCCATGGATTGTTACGACACTGCTTTGCGTTACTCTAAGGAACGGATTCAGTTTGACAAACCAATAGGTGCTTTCCAATTACAACAAAAGAAATTGGCCGAAATGATTACAGAGATTACGAAAGCTCAATTATTAACTTTTCGTTTAGGGCAGTTACGTAATGAAGGTCGTGCAACTTCTGCTCAAATTTCTATGGCTAAAAGAAATAATGTTGATATGGCAATGACCATTGCAAGAGATGCGCGTCAAATGTTAGGAGGTATGGGTATTACGGGTGAATACCCAATTATGCGTCATATGATGAACCTTGAATCGGTAGTTACTTACGAAGGTACTCATGACATACACTTACTAATTACCGGCATGGATGTTACCGGTTTCAATGCATTCAAATAAGAAATCTAAAAATTAGAATTAAAAAATATCTGCTAAGCAGAGTTCTAAATATTACATAAAAAGTTTCCTGCAACGCAGGAGACTTTTTTCTATCACAAACTCCTGAAGCAACATATTTCGGCGCGTAAGTTGTCGAGTTATTTAAGTACTTTTATAAGATGAAAAATCGCGCAATTCGAAATATTGCTATTTTAGGGAGTATCGCCATAGCAGGAATTATAAGTGTTCAAATCTATTGGATTAGTCAAGCTTTAAATTTGAACCAGAAGCAGTTTCAAGAAGATGTATTTATATCCTTAAAAAGAGTTGCAGAACGAATTTCAGAATACAATAAAATGGATTTCCCCGTAGCAAATCCGGTAAAACAAATCTCTTCCGACTACTATATTGTGAATATTAGGGAAGCCATAGATGCAAATATTTTAGAGCTGTATTTACGCAACGAGTTTGGAAAAATGAATATTCAAACGGATTACGAATATGCAATTTACGATTGCTCTAGCGAAAAAATGGTTTACGGAGCATACGTCTCTTTTCAAAAAAATAAAAGTAAAATTAGTGTCGGTGATCTTCCTAAATACGATGAATTCATCTATTATTTCGGAGTGAACTTCCCAAAACAAACCTCTTATTTGATGGCGGGGAATAAATTGTGGGTTTTCTTCTCTTGCTTATTACTTCTTACCGTTTTGTTCTTCGTATATGCACTAAATATTATCCTTCGTCAAAAGCGTTTATCTGAACTCCAAAAAGATTTTATTAATAATATGACGCATGAGTTTAAAACGCCTATATCAACGATTCTTATAGCTTCGGATGCCCTACTTGAAGATGAACAAATAAAAAAAGAAAAAAATTTAAGCAACTATTCGCAAATTATAAAAGAGCAAAATGAGCGGCTAAACAGACAGGTAGAAAAAGTGCTGCAGGTGGCTGAAATAGAAAGAGGAAATATAGAACTAAAAAAAGAAAAAATAAGCCTGCATGAGTGCATAAAATCAATAGTTAACAGCGTTGAGCTTAAACTTAAAAAAAGAGGGGGAAGTGTAAAAACAAACCTGATAGCCACAGATGATGTCATCGATTGTGACAAACTCCATTTAACCAACATTCTTTATAACATTATTGACAATAGCTTAAAATATACAAGTGCAAAACCAAAAATATTTATTGAAACTTCAGAAATGGAAAGGTTTTTGTACTTAAAGGTTTCAGATAATGGAATTGGTATTGCTCAAAAGCACATTCTCGAAGTGAAAAAAAAGTTCTACCGAGTTCCAACTGGAAGAATTCATAACGTGAAAGGATTTGGTTTAGGCTTGTATTATGTAAATCAAGTTTGCAAAGCTCATCACTGGCAGTGGAGTATCAAAAGTGAAACAGGAGAAGGTACAAGTATACTTTTCGAAATTAAGCGATAACAATGGTCAAAATTTTATACGTAGAGGATGATTTAAGTTTAAGTTACGTAACGCGTGATCAACTTGAAAAACGCGATTACGAAGTTGTTTATTGCGATAATGGCAAAGAAGCTTATGACGTTTTCAAAAAACACATTTTCGATATTTGTATTTTTGATGTGATGCTTCCGGAAATGGATGGTTTTGAACTAGCTAAAAAAATTAGAGTAGAAAATAAGCATATTCCGATCATTTTCCTTACTGCTCGTTCTATGCAAGAAGATAAAATAGAAGGTTTAAAACTGGGTGGCGACGACTACCTCACAAAACCTTTTAATATCGAAGAGTTGTGCCTTAAAATAGAGATTTTTTTAAGACGCAAAGAAGTAAGTAAAGAGCTTCATGATTCCTACAAAATAGGTTGCTATCATTTAGATGTAAAAGAGCAAAAATTATGTTTAGGAAAAAAGGAAAGAACACTAACCTTAAAAGAAGCAAAACTTTTATCACTTCTTACCCAAAAAGAAAATACAATTATCAAACGGGAAAACATTCTCATTAATCTTTGGGGGAAAGACGACTACTTTCTCGGAAGAAGTTTAGATGTTTTTATTTCTAGACTCCGTAAATACTTGAAAGATGATGAGAATATATCTATTGAAAATATTAGAGGTGTAGGATTTAAACTAAATATAAATTCATAGTACCAAGATCACACAAAAACACTTTCAAGCCCCACTCGATAAAAGTGCTCATAATACTTTTTAATTTAAAAAATTTTTAGCTATCTTGTTGGTAGTTATATTTTTACAATAAATGGGAGTTGTTCAAGCACGTTTTTGGAGAAGAATTTATCTAGGGATTTCGCTATCGCTCGGAATAATATCGCCTTTGATTTGTTGGTATATGATTCCAGACTTTAACCCGATAACAAAACCACTTTCTTATTTTGGGGTTGCTGAACTCACTGCCTGGTATTGGAATGCTTCGCTGATAATTATTGCATTTGGCATTTATTTAAATGCAAAAAAATCTTTGCCTCGTTATTTTAAAAAGACAGGGAACCTGAAAGTCTTGCGCATTCTCTTGTCCATTTCTTTTGTTGCACTTTGTTTAACAGCTATTGTGTCCATGGATAATTCATTGCTTCACAGAATATCAGCATCTACTTTCTTTTTAACGTACAACTTATTTGTTTTCTGCTTTGGATTCTTTCGATCTTCAAAATACGTCCGCAAAGGAATGTTTTCGATGATTATTGGCTCCTTGATGTTACTGAGCTCATTATTGTTATTACCACTCCCTAGCTCCGGAGTATTTGAAATTATCTATTTCTTACTATTACTCTTCTGGAATGGAACCCTATTTTATAAAAGAGTAAAAACAGAAGGTCGATCCATGGATAAAAAATTGGTAGAAGCAAAAACTACGCCCACTGCAATTTCTTAAAACTCGCCTAGTAGTAACATTTTAGCTATAGAACTAAACTTTCGCCACTGCTTGCAATCTGTTTCCATGTAATGTCTTATTTTTGTTTGCCTAAACAACAGAACATGTTACAAGTTGCGTATATCAGAGAGCATAAGGACGAAGTCATCCAAAAATTAGCGATAAAAAACTTCGATGCCGAAAATATTATCGATGAACTAATTTCATTAGATGAAAAAAGACGTAAGACACAGGCTGAACATGATGATACACTTGCAGAATCCAATAAGCTATCGAAAGAGATCGGTATGCTTTACAAATCGGGAAATGTAGACGAAGCCAACGCTAAAAAAGCAGAAACAGCTGACTTAAAAGAAAAGTCAAAGCAGTTAAGTCAGTTTCTTTCAGAGACTCAAGATGCACTAAAAGACAAGCTTGTACAAATTCCAAACATCCCTCACGAGTCAGTTCCAGCAGGAAATTCTGAAGAGGATAATAAAATTGTGAGTCAGGAAGGTGACATCCCTGATTTGGGTGACCATGCAAAACCTCACTGGGAACTTGTAGCCGAAAAAAATATCATAGACTTTGAATTGGGTGTTAAAATTACTGGTGCCGGATTCCCTGTTTACCGAGGAAAAGGGGCAAGACTTCAACGTGCATTAATCAACTATTTCTTAGACAAGAACATTGAGGCAGGATATGAAGAAGTAATGCCTCCTCACATGGTAAATGAAGCTTCAGGTTTTGGCACAGGACAATTGCCGGACAAAGAGGGGCAGATGTACCATGTTACAGAAGACAATTTATACCTTATCCCTACGGCCGAAGTTCCGGTAACAAACATCTTTAGAGATGTGATCGTGAAAAAAGAAGACTTACCTATCAAGTGTACGGCTTACACGCCTTGTTTCCGTAGAGAAGCAGGTTCGTATGGGAAAGATGTAAGAGGATTAAACCGCTTACACCAATTTGACAAAGTTGAGATCGTTCAAATTCAACACCCGGATGAATCATACAAGACTTTAGATACGATGGTAGCACATGTTGCAGGAATTTTACGCGAGCTTGGATTTCCATTTAGAATTCTTCAATTGTGTGGTGGTGACATTAGTTTCACCTCTTCCCTTACTTACGATTTCGAAGTTTATTCTACAGCACAAGACAAGTGGTTGGAAGTAAGTTCGGTTTCTAATTTCGAAAGTTACCAGTCGAATCGATTGAAATTACGATTTAGAGATGAAGACAAAAAAACCAAACTTTGTCACAGTTTAAACGGATCTTCATTAGCGCTTCCAAGAATTATGGCGGCCCTTATAGAAAACTATCAGGATGCGGATGGAATTAACATCCCTGAAGTACTGGTTCCTTATTGTGGATTCGATAAAATCTAATAACTTAACCGGAGCAAAGCCTCCGGTTTTTTTTAGCATGTTTAAACACTTTTTTCACATATCAATCCTAGCGATTCTATTTTCTTCTTGTCAGGAAATAAACATCAATAAAGAAGTGAAGTACACTACACTTCTCGATTCTGTATTATTTCATCAACAGAAACTCATAGACAATATTGACACTGTTAAAATCAATTCTTATGTGCAAAAAGCCAAGGAACGTATACGATTGTTTGAGAGTCCGAGCCTGAACGACTTTCAAAAACAATGGCTTCACCACGAGAAATTAGCTTACCAAAAAATTTATACGAGCTTAGATGATTTTAATAAACAAATGGACTCATTAGAAAGAGAATTCAACTATTCTAAATCTCAAATTCAGGCACTAAAAGAAGACCTGGTACACAGGCACCTCAATAAAGAGCTGTTCAACGCATATTTTACAGACGAGCAAAAAGCACTTGCCGAACTAAATATTTTAACTGAAAAGCTGCACAAAATATACACCGAAAACCTAAATAATTTTGACTCACTAGAATTTAAACTTCAAGGTATTCTAATTCAATTAGACGCTCTACAAAGTAACCATGCAGAACCAACTGAAAAATAAAATAACACTCCTTTTCATTTTCCTTTGCTTTCCACTTGTGATCTTTGCACAAAAAGACAGCGACGCCCAATTGGCAAATCAATTCTTTAAAGCCGGGAGTTACGTAGAAGCCAGTCAACTGTACAGCAACCTTTATCATACTTATAAATCTTCTAATTATTACCATAATTTACTCGACTGCTATATCGCTATCAACAATATTTCTGAGGCAGAAAGGTTGGTAAAAAAACATAGTAAAAGATATGGTAAAAACACTTCGATTCTCGTCGACTATGCTCATGTACACACCCTAAAAAGCGAAGAGAAAAAAGCAAAGAAAAAATTCGACGAGATATTTAAACAATTGGAATTGAATGGGCAATATGTAAGCATAACTGCTAACAAACTCACCAAATATGGGTATTTGAAACTCGCCGTTAAAGCCTACGAAATTGGTTTACGTAATCCATCAAAAAGTTCCTATAGATTTCAGTTAGCACGTGTTTACGGGCAATTGAACAATATAGAAATGATGTACAAAACTTACCTAGAGCTTATCCTTAACAATAAAGCTTATCTACAAAGTGTAAAAACAATCTTAAGTAGAACGATTAGTAAGGATCCTGACAACGAAAACAATCAACTGCTAAAAGGAATCCTCATAGAAAAAGTACAACAATCAAGCGATAAAAATATCGCCGAATTACTTATTTGGCTATTTATTCAGGAAAAAAACTTTGAAGCTGCTTTTGATCAGGAAAAATCCATGGATCAAAGGTTCGGTCTAAATCAGAAAAAAGTGTTTGAGTTAGCTTCAATATGTAGAAAAAATAAGGCTTTTGATGTCGCTCTTCGCTGCTATGATTACATCATAGAATTGGGTCCCTCTTCCAACTACTACCTAGACGCACAATTAGCCTTGATAACCGTTAACAAAGAATTGTTAGAGTCTTCATCAGAATCTACACAAGAAAACTGGTTCAATCTGGAAGCTGATTATATTGAAAGTTTAAACAATCTCGGAAAAACAAATTACACGATACTTCTTATTCGAGATCTGGCACAAATTCAGGCTTTTAGACTACACAATATCGATAAAGCCTCAAAGACGATACAAGAAGCTTTAACAATAACTACGGCCAGCCCAGAAAACATTGCAGCCTGTAAACTTATTTATGCAGACATACTACTTTTGCAAAACGAAATTTGGGATGCCATCCTAACGTATTCTCAGGTAGATAAAGCCTACAAGCACGATGTTCTGGGGCACGAAGCAAAATTTAGGAGGGCAAAAATATCTTATTATCAGGGCGATTTCGACTGGGCACAAGCACAATTGAATGTTCTTAAAAAATCAACTTCAAAATTAATTGCCAATAATGCCATGGAGCTGTCTCTATTGATTCAGGACAATTTGAATTTAGATACCACCACGGCAACCATGGAAATTTTTTCACGTGCCGATCTGTTAATCTATCAAAACAAACTCAACGAGGCGTACAAAACACTAGACACCATCATTATAGACTACCAGGGTCATAGCTTGGTAGACGAGGCTTTATTCCGACAATACGACATAAAAATGAAACAAGGAAAAATGGAAGATGCCAGCGAACTACTCGATCAAATTATTAGCTTCTTTTCTTTCGATATTTTGGCTGATGATGCTAAATTTGCACAAGCTCAGTTGCAAGAAAATTATTTCAAAAATACCGATAAAGCATCCGAACTTTACCAAGACATCATAAGCAACCATCAAGATAGTTTTTACCTGTCAGAATCCAGAAAACGCTATCGAACATTAAGAGGAGAATAAACATGATTATCTACAACGTTACAGTTAACATCGAAGAATCGATTCAGAAAGAATGGCTCACATGGATGCAAGAAACACATATCCCCGAGGTAATGAATACCGGAATGTTTGTCTCGGCAAAAATGACCAGAGTATTGGTAGAAGAACAAATGGGGGGCATTACGTATTCCACTCAATATTCATGCGAAAGCAAAGCTAAGCTCGATGAATATCAAGTAAAATTTGCCCCACAACTACAACAAGAATACACAAAAAAATACCAGGGTAAGTTCGTCGCTTTCCGTACCTTACTTGAAGTTATAAGTGAATTCTAGAATGAAAAAAGTACGCGCAAAAAAACACCTAGGTCAACACTTTTTAAAAGACCTTTCTATTGCCAGAGCCATTGCCGATGGTTTAAGTGGCGAGGGGTATAAAGACGTCATTGAAGTCGGCCCGGGAATGGGCGTGTTAACACAATACCTTTTACCTAAAGACTTTACAACGCATGTCATTGAACTCGATCGCGAATCGGTGGTTTACCTACAAGCTGAATACCCACAGCTAAGCCAGAGGATCTACTCTACCGACTTCCTACAACTCGATCTAAAAAAAATAACGGAAGACGATTTCGCTCTTATTGGGAATTTCCCTTACAATATATCCTCGCAAATTCTATTTAAGGCGCTAGACTATAAAGACCAAATACCCGAAGTGGTTGGAATGTTCCAAAAAGAAGTTGCCGAGCGTGTTGCCAGTGGCCCCGGAAACAAGAAGTATGGAATCATCTCTGTTTTACTGCAAGCATACTACGATATCGAATACCTTTTTACGGTAAATGAAGACGTTTTTGATCCACCACCAAGGGTGAAATCTGGTGTAATCCGATTACGAAGAAACAATAAAAAGAAACTTGATTGTGACGAAAAATTCTTCAAACAAGTGGTAAAACAATCTTTTAGTCAACGAAGAAAAACACTTCGAAACTCACTAAAACCGCTCATTGGAAAAAGCGGTTTCGACGACCCACTTCTTACGCTAAGAGCCGAAAGATTATCAGTTGAAGATTTTGTGTACCTTACAAACCAGCTTGAAATGTTACAGCCATGAAGTTTGATTTAACAAAAGAATTTCTCCGTGAAATTACCGAAAAGCTCGATCGCCAGGAATTTAAACTGGTAAAGGCCGAACTTTCAGAATTACACAATGTAGATATCGCGGAACTTATCGAAGAACTCGATGACCACTATGGGAAAATCTTGTTTGAACTTTTTGAAGATGAAGACTCCGCAGAAATCCTTATTGAACTTGATGAAGATAGCCGTGAAACGGTTTTAGAAAACCTATCTTCTCAGGAAATTGCCGAGGAACTTATCGAAAACCTCGATTCAGATGATGCCGCTGACATTATTGCAGACTTATCTTCAGAGAAAAAAGTAGAGGTTTTATCTCACATAGAAGATATTGACCACGCCAGCGATATTGTTGACCTTCTATCTTACCCGGAAAATACGGCGGGTGGTCTAATGGCTAAGGAATTTATCAGGGTAAACGAAAAATGGTCCGTACTACGTTGTGTACGTGAAATGCGTAAACAAGCCGAGGAAGTTGACAAAGTCTATACCATTTACGTGGTAGACGATAAAGATATCTTGTTGGGTACCTTGTCTCTGAAAAAACTACTTCTTACGCCGGAAAAAACATACATCAAGAATATTTACAATGAAAAAGTAATTTCCGTAAAGGCCAATTTCGACGATGAAGAAGTGGCTAACATTATGGACAAATACGATCTTATTGTTCTGCCTGTAGTAGATGATCTAAACCGATTAATTGGTAGAATTACCATTGATGATGTGGTTGATGTGATGAAAGAAGAAGCCCTGGAAGATTACAACAAAGCTTCCGGTATTTCCGAGCAAATCGACTCCTCAGACAACATCGCAACACTTACCAGAGCGCGCTTGCCTTGGCTACTTATCGGTTTGATGGGTGGGATTATGGGCGCTCAGGTCATTGGAATATTCGACATAGAAAACCATATTGAATTAGCCTTCTTTACTCCACTAATTGCCGCTATGGGGGGTAATGTTGGCGTACAGTCTGCCGCCATCATTGTGCAAGGTTTGGCAGGTAATAGTCTGGGGATGGACACTCTAGGTCAACGCCTGTTTAAAGAATTAGGCGTAGCCTTATTAAACGGGATTATATGTTCCGGGCTTATCATGGTGATAACCTTCTTATTAGGATACCCTAGCGCCATCTCATTTACGGTAAGCCTTTCCCTGATGACCGTAATTATTTTTGCCGCCCTCTTTGGTACTTTTGTCCCACTCGCTTTAGATAAATATAAAATTGACCCTGCGCTAGCTACAGGCCCTTTTATCACAACCGTAAACGACGTTCTCGGTTTATTTATCTACTTTATGATCGGAAAACTATTTTTAGACTTATAAAATAACTTTCAAAAAGGTTAGTACTAAAAGTTAACCAAAACGCTCTGATTATTAAAAATAATAAGAAAATGAAGGTACTTTTTATTGATAACGTGCACCCAATCTTAGAAGAGCGACTTCTAATTATGGGTTTCAAATGCGAACACGATTACACATCTAATCGCGAAACAATTCTCGATAAACTCCCAAGCTACGAGGGTCTGGTAATTCGTTCCAGAATTACAGTGGACAAAGAGTTTTTAGGCGCCAACAACAAATTAAAGTTCATTGCACGTTCGGGTGCAGGTGTAGAAAATATCGATTGCAAAGAGGCTAAAAAAAGAAACATTCACCTTATATCTGCCCCGGAAGGAAATCGACAGGCAGTAGGCGAACACACGCTGGGAATGATCTTATCTCTTTTCAATAAGATCTCTTTAGGCGATAAAGAAATACGCTTTGGGAAATGGAGTAGAGAAGCAAATAGGGGAATCGAACTTTCAGGTAAAACAATTGGGATTATTGGCTACGGAAATATGGGGAAAGCATTTGCCAAGTGCCTTGCCGGTTTCGATTGCGAAGTTTTAGCATACAGTAAAACTCCCACGAATATCTCAGACGACTATGTCCGTAGATCCTCTTTGGAAGACATCCAAAACAAAGCAGATATTGTCAGCTTTCACACACCTTACAATGAAAGTACCCATCACTATCTGAATGAGAACTTCATAGAAAAAATGGGCAGACCCTTCTATGTAATTAATACTGCTAGAGGAAAGGTTGTGCATACCGACGCTTTAGTGAAGGGTTTAAAATCTAAAAAAATACTTGGTGCCTGCCTTGACGTTTTAGAATACGAAAAAACGTGTTTTGAAAATATGTTTGACAACGATATGCCGGACAACTTTCAGTATTTGGTTTCCTCACCAAAAGTACTTTTAAGCCCACATGTTGCTGGTTGGACTATAGAGTCTTACAAAAAATTATCTTCTGTGTTAGCAGATAAGATTGAAGCGCTTTATAATTTATAAGCAATGATACATCCCGAGTTCACCTAAATAAATTCAGACAAACTCAGAATGACAACTCTTTACATCACTAATTAAAGTGTTCCTCTTCGAGCTTGCTCAGCTTCAATAGATTCAAACAAAGCTTTAAAATTTCCCTTACCGAAAGACTGCGCGCCCTTTCTCTGAATAATCTCGAAGAACATCGTTGGTCGATCTACAACCGGTTTTGTAAAGATTTGTAGTAAATAACCTTCATCATCGCGGTCTACCAAAATCCCTAATTCCTTTAATTTTAAAAGGTTTTCATCAATTTCACCACAACGATCTAAAACGGTATCGTAATAGTTTCCGGGAACGTAGAGGAATTCTACACCACGAGCGGTCATCTCGGTAACTGTTTCGATGATATTATCTGTTGCAACAGCAATATGCTGACAACCTGCCCCATTATAAAAATCGAGATACTCTTCAATTTGAGACCTTTTAGCACCATGTGCAGGTTCATTGATCGGGAATTTTACACGACCATTGCCATTCGTCATCACCTTACTCATTAAAGCAGTATACTTCGTAGAAATATCTTTATCATCGAAAGTAATTAAGTTAGCAAAACCCATGGTTTTATTGTAAAAATCTGCCCATACATTCATTTCATCCCAACTCACATTAGCAACCATATGATCAATGTATTTTAAACCTACAGAAGTAGGGTTAAAAGTAGATGTCTGTTCAACATAGCCCGGTAAAAAAATACCCTTGTAGTTTTTACGCTCCACAAAAATATGAACCGTATCACCATAGGTATGAATCCCCGAACGAACCACCTCACCAAAATCGTCTTTTTCAATGGTAGGTTGCATATAAGGTTTAGCGTCTCTTTTTGTAGTCTCGTTATAAGATTTTGTTGCGTCATCAACCCAAAGAGCAATTACTTTAACGCCATCTCCGTGAAGTTTGATGTGATCTGCAATTTCTCCTTCAGGAACCATAGGTGTTGTCAGTACAAGGCGAATTTTGCCTTGTTGAAGAACGTAAGAAGTACGGTCTTTTACCCCTGTTTCTAAACCTGCATAGGCCACCGTTTGGAAACCTAAACAATTTTTATAATAAATAGCCGACTGCTTTGCATTACCCACATACAATTCAATGTAATCGGTTCCTAAAAGTGGTAGAAAATCTTCTGCTTCAGGAAATATTTTTTTTATGTTTTGTACTTCTTTAACTATACTCATCCTTTTAATAATTTTAAGTTTATCCTATTTTTTTAGTGAGACATCCACGATTTATAATAATCCGGATGCTCTATATCTAAGGCTTGTTGGGTAACTTTCAAAGGTTTAAAAGTGTCCACCATAACAGCAAGCTCTTGTGTTTCTTTCTGACCAATACTTCGCTCCATAGCTCCGGGATGCGGACCATGAGGTATTCCTGCAGGATGCAAAGTGATGTGTCCCTGTTCTATATCATTTCTACTCATAAAATCCCCATCTACATAATACAAAACCTCGTCAGAGTCAATATTGCTATGATGATATGGAGCCGGAACGGCTTGTGGATGATAATCATAAAGTCGTGGACAGAATGAACAGATTACAAAAGTATTCGTTTGAAACGTTTGATGAATTGGAGGTGGCATATGCACCCGACCTGTAATGGGTTCAAAGTCGTGAATAGAAAACGCATATGGGAAATTGTAACCATCCCAGCCCGCTACATTAAATGGATGGGTAGCATAGGTAAGCTGATGTAAAACATCTTCCTTTTTGATCTTGATCAAGAAGTCGCCTTCCTCATCATAACACTCTAAATTTTGCGGGGTTCTAATATCTCTCTCACAGAAGGGTGAGTGCTCTAATAATTGTCCAAACTTATTTCTGTATCTGTTTGGCGTGTACACAGGATCGAAAGATTCAACAATAAACAAACGATTGTCTTGCGTGTCAAAATCAATTTGATAAATAATTCCTCTTGGAATCACTAAATAATCGCCATAAGAAAATTTGATGTTTCCCATCATAGTCCGAAGCGTTCCCGTTCCCTTGTGAATAAAAAGCACTTCGTCAGCATCAGCATTCTTATAAAAGTAATCACGAAGAGACTTCTTAGGGGCTGCTAAAGAAATATAACAGTCATTATTCACTAAAACAGGAATACGACTCGTTAAATAATCATCTGTAGCTGGAACATCAAATCCTTTTAATAATCTGGATTTTAAATTTTTTCCCTCAGCAATTTTAGGGCTCACATCAATAGTTTCAGCAGAAGCCTTAACCTGAGTAGGCCTGTTTACGTGATATAATAAAGAAGACATCCCTGAGAAACCTTCTGTCCCGAAGAGTTGTTCGTAATGATGACCGCCGTCATCTTTCTTAAAAACGGTGTGGCGTTTATGTGGAATACTCCCCAATCTTGTATAAAACGGCATAATTTAAATTTTAAATTATCCAAAAAAGGGGGGCTAAATATTGAAGGGGAGCTAAATACTATTAGCTACAAAGATAAACCATTTCTATTAAAACGAATTATGATATTTATCCATTCACCTTACTAATAATGTTCATGCACTTTAAAAACTTTTAATCTCAAGTACACATTATAGGCTTCCAATATTCATTATCATGCAGTTTTACAACATCTCAAATATTGTATATTTGTGAATTCAAAAATAGTAATAGAATTAGATAGATGACAAAAGATACAATTCTTGTAATAGGTGCTTCGGGGCAGATTGGAACCGAATTGGTGACAAATTTAAGGGCTATGTATGGCAACGCTCATGTGGTTGCTTCGGATGTTAAATCTGCAACAGCAGAGGTCATGGAATCAGGTCCTTTTGAGCAACTCGATATTATGGATGAATCTCGTTTAAAGGAGATTTTAGATAAATATAAAGTAACACAAATCT
>Ga0066855_10000152_pt1 | contig 14120 bp, 12 predicted proteins | sample ETNtaG_14_FD_65604 | JGI IMG/M metagenome (GOLD analysis project Ga0066855, IMG submission 65604) | Marine microbial and viral communities from oxygen minimum zone, Eastern Pacific Ocean - ETNP201406SV73 | ecosystem: Environmental > Aquatic > Marine > Oceanic | place: Pacific Ocean: Eastern...
GGGACCAAGAGGAGCCCCGTCGCTAGTAGTTGCGCTACGGATCGAGTTGAACTTAGGAAAATGACCCTATGTAACCCGAGATCGAGACGCCATGACACAACCGGAGTCAGTGCGACTAGAGCGGCCGTAACCGCTACCCCCATGGAGATACGGTGGCGGCCATCACCATGTTTCTTAACAAGCTGTCACACGGACATCGAAATCGTTTGTGAGCTGTATTGCGCCCTCGGCAGGATTCGAACCTGCGCTCATGGCTCCGGAGGCCACTGCTCTATCCCCTGAGCTACGAGGGCGGGTTAGCGAATGTACCGCTTTCAGTAGAACCCTCCACAACGAGACGTTGGTAGAGGTGAGAGCATAAGTCACTTCAAGCTTGGTTGGTCTCAGCGGTACAGTCAGTGACGTTCCCATGGCATCAAGGCCGCGGGATTCCGATGCCGACCTGTAGGGAGCTGAAGCCGGTGATCATTGAAGTCTTGGCGACAGCTTTGGCGGACGCCCTCAGCGAGCTGGGAATTGATGTTGCCCCATCCGAGATTCACATGGAGCGACCGGCTCACCGAGAACATGGTGATTGGTCTTCCAATGTTGCTTTGGTGGTGTCCAAGAAAGCTGGACGTGAGCCTCGTGAACTGGCAGCTGATCTCGTGAAGACTCTCGAGTCCACGCCAGATGCACAGATTCAAAGACTTGAAGTCGCTGGTCCTGGCTTCGTTAACTTCCACCTCTCCTCTCAGTGGTTGCACGATGTCCTGATCGACGTTGTTTCTCAAGGAGAGAATGGATACGCGCGATCGGAAATTGGGAATGGGCAATCGATCAATCTGGAGTTTGTTTCAGCGAATCCGACTGGTCCCTTGCATGCGGGAGGTGGCCGCTGGGGCGCCTACGGAGACAGCCTCGCGCGCATTTTTCGGCGCTGCGGCTACACGACCTTCACTGAGTACTACATAAATGATCGTGGCCTCCAGACTGAGCTGTTTGGTGCTTCCCTCCTCGCGCGAAGAGACGGAACTGAGCTTCCCGAAGATGGTTATGCGGGGGAATATGTTGCCGAATGGGCTTCGGAAATGCCTGCCGACGTCGATCCCGTTGAATGGGGATCTGAGCGAGCTCTGACCGACGTGCGGCAATCCTTGGCGTCTATGAATGTGACGTTCGACCATTGGGCCAGCGAGAAAGCTTTGATTGACTCGGGTGCCATGGAAACGGCCCTCGAAGCTTTGAGAGCGGGTGGATGGGTAGACGATAGCGACGGAGCAACGTGGCTTCGCACATCGGAGTTCGGCGATGAAAAAGACCGCGTACTGGTAAAAAGCGATGGGGCACCTACGTATTTCGTTCCGGACATCGCGTATCACCACCAGAAATTCGACCGGGGGAACCTGGTTATAGATATTCTGGGCGCAGACCACCATGGCTATGTGCCGCGAATGTCAGCCGCTCTCCAAATGCTGGGACATCAGGCGGCATCCTACGAGGCGATAATTGGCCAAAACGTGACTCTGGTTCGAAGGGGCAAAGAGGTCAAGCTCTCGAAACGAACGGGCACCATGGTTGAAGTCCGCGAACTGTTAGAAGCCGTAGGCCCTGACGTCGCCCGATTCGCCTACCTCCTTCAGTCGATCGATACTCGCCAGACAATTGACATCGACATGCTCTCGAGCCAGGCCAACGAGAATCCCGTCTACTACGTTCAATACGCCTATGCGCGTATCGCTTCAGTCGGACGCGAAGCGGACAACCGAGGCATTACGCGCAGTCCATTGATTGAAACTGACCCGACGCTGCTAACACACGAGCGGGAACTTGAACTCTTGCGGGCTTTATCTACTCTGCCTGAGACGATCGAGATGGCGGCACGCGACCGTGCTCCCCACAAGATTTCCACGTGGATTCGTGAGCTAGCGGCAGCATTCCATGGTTTTTATCATGATTGTCCAGTTCTTCGTTCCGACGTCGAATCTGACCTGCAACAGGCACGGCTTTGGTTGGTTGAGTCAGCTCGGGTCGGGTTTTCGATAGGCCTGGAACTGCTTGGCCTGACGGCCCCCGAGGAAATGTGAGGAGGGGCACATGAACCAGACAGATCGAAATCGCGGACCAATACCCTTTAATCTTTTGCCTGATTCTGCTGAAGTTGGTTCGCGAGGCGAGTTGCGAATCGGAGGACTTGCTGTTGACGACCTAGCCGCAGACTTTGGGACACCCCTCTTTATTTACGATGAAACGCACCTTCGGTCGCGTTGTGGAGAAGCGCTAGAAGCATTTGGAGAGGGCGCCGCCTATGCGTGTAAAGCATTTCTTTGCCTAGCCATGGCCCGGCTAGTTCATGAAGAGGGGTTGCACCTAGATGTGGCAAGCGAGGGGGAGCTTCACACGGCTATCGCGGCTGAAGTTCCGGGCGAACGCATCGTATTGCATGGCAATAACAAATCACTTGGTGAGCTTTCCTTAGCTCGAGCTCACGGAGTGAGCCGGGTTGTGGTGGATTCATTTGACGAACTCGACCGTCTCCGCCATCTCCATTCGGTCGACGGAGTTGTGGCGTCGGTTCTCTTGCGAGTTACCCCTGGAGTTGAAGCTCATACACACGAATTTGTTTCGACCGGACAGAATGATTCCAAGTTCGGTTTTGGGTTGGCATCTGGCGCGGCAACAACAGCAGTAGATCTAGCTAGATCCAATCCTGGGATCGACCTAGTGGGGATTCACCACCACATCGGAAGCCAAGTGTTTCGCGTTGAAAGTTTTGCTCAAGCGCTTGAAATCGTGGTTGGATTTTCCGAGCCACTTGAGTTGCCTGAACTATCGGTGGGCGGCGGCTTGGGTGTCGCTTACTTGGAATCTGAATCAGCACCGTCGATTGGTGAGTGGGGAGACATAATTGGCGACGCATGTGAGCGTTTAGGGGTCAAGGCACGAGTTTCTGCCGAACCCGGACGCTCGATCGCGGCCCAAGCAGCAGTAACGGTTTATTCAGTCGGGACCGTTAAAGAATTGCCTGGCATCAGAACATACGTCGCGGTCGATGGTGGCTTTGGCGACAATCCCCGCCCCATGCTCTATGGCAGTGGCTACACCGCCTTTGTGCCGGACAGAGTGACCGAACCTCGGCCAGCTCTCGCTCGTATTGTCGGAAAGCATTGCGAATCGGGTGATGTGCTAGTTCGAGAAGCCTCTATCCCGGACGAGATACGGGTAGGCGACCTTTTGGCCACCCCGGTTACTGGAGCGTACGGATACTCCATGGGGAGTAGCTACAACCGCATACCCCGCCCAGCAGTTGTGTTCGTTTCCAATGGCTCAGCGCGACTGGTCGTTCGTCGAGAGACTCTTGAAGACCTAATCAGCCTTGACGTCGAGTAACTCTTGTATGCCGACGAAAACCCGGGGCTTTCGGTCGGAAATCGAAACGAAGAATAGCCGCTCCGCCCGGTACGGTTGAAAACATGCAGTCGCAGTCTTATTCAGTCCTTCGTATCGGGGTTCTTGGTTGTGGAACCGTTGGTGGTGCTCTTATCAGACTTATTCAGAGTGACGCTGATCGGATCGCGGCGCGCACCGGTATTTTCCTTGAGGTGTCGAAAGTTGCTGTCCGAAACCTGTCCGCAGACCGAGACGTAAACCTGCCTCCCGACAGCTTCACCCGCGACCCCGCATCGTTGGTTAATTCCCCCGACATTGACCTGGTGGTGGAAACAATCGGCGGAATTGAGCCAGCTCGCCAGTTGGTAATTGATTCCTTGAAGTCCGGTAAACCGGTCGTTACCGCAAATAAAGAATTAGTGGCCAACGTAGGCCAGGAACTGTTCGAGGCGGCATCAACTGGAGGCGTCGACCTTTTCTTCGAAGCAGCGGTTGGAGGGGGCATTCCCCTGATACGTGTGCTACGCGAATCCCTAGCTGGCGAACGAATCACCCGAGTCATGGGAATCGTCAACGGGACAACCAACTTCATCCTCACCAAAATGACCGAGGAAGGCGCTGAATACGCCGACGTTCTAATTGAGGCCCAGAAACTCGGGTTCGCTGAAGCAGACCCAGCCGCGGACGTTGAAGGCAGCGACGCGGCAGCAAAGGCCGCGATTATGGCCACGATCGCCTTTGGGGCGAAGGTGGTCGCGGGAGATGTCTATCAAGAAGGCATTAGCCACATCTCACCAGCGGACATCGCAGCAGCATCCCATATGGGTCATGTCATCAAACTCCTTGCCATAGCCGAATTCGATGGCCAGGAAGTCGCAGTACGAGTGCATCCGACGATGGTGCCCGAGCATCACCCCCTCGCCGCCGTCCGAGAAAGCTTTAATGCGGTCTTTTTGGAAGGTTCGGAAGTGGGAGACCTCATGTTGTACGGGCGCGGAGCAGGAGGTGGCCCCACAGCCTCGGCAATCTTGGGCGACGTCATCTCCGCGGCACGAAATCTTCAACAAGGTGTGTCCAGCGATTTGGGAACCCTGTCGGAATTCGCCATCCGACCTATAGACGAAACCGCCAGCGCCTTTTATCTGCAACTCGACGTTGAAGACCAACCCGGAGTGTTAGCTGCCGTAGCGAGTGTGTTCGGCGAGCATGAAGTATCTATCCGGTCGATGGAACAGCAAGGCCATGGTGCCACCGCGCACCTTGTGTTCATAACCCACAAGGCCAGAGAATCAGATGTGCAGTCCACACTCCGCGAATTGCGAGATTTGAAAGAGGTACGCGATATAGGTGCCCTGATTCGCGTCATAGGCGAATAATCGCGCGGGGGATTGAAAACTGTGAAGTACGAAAGCACTCGTGGTAAAGCACCGGTTCTTGAATTCGGTGACGTCTTGCTCGCTGGGTTGGCGGCAGATGGTGGACTCTATGTGCCGACGGAATTCCCGAGGTTGACGTCGGCGGATCTTCGATCATTTGAAGAGATGTCGTACAGCGACGTGGCGACAAGGGTGTTGACACCATTCGTTTCCCCGTCGATAGGCGAAGACGATCTTGCCGCAATGATTGAAGAGTCTTATCGAACCTTTCGCCATCCAGAGGTCGTTCCCGTTCAACGGATAGACCCTTTCCCCGCTTTCGGCGGGATGAGTTCTAGTCCCGGCTACTTGGTAGAGCTGCACTGGGGACCGACATTTTCATTCAAAGATGTCGCTCTGCAGTTGCTGGGAAGGTTGTTCGAATACGAGCTTTCCCGCAGAGATACCGGTGTGACGATTGTAGGGGCAACATCTGGAGACACCGGCAGCGCAGCCATTGAGGCATGCAGAGATCGCGATGGCATAGAGCTTGTAATGCTTCATCCACGAGGACGAGTATCCGAAATCCAACGCCGACAAATGACAACCATCACAAGCTCGAATATTCACAACGTGGCAATCGACGGCACGTTCGACGACTGCCAGGACCTGGTGAAAGCCATGTTCGGCGACACACAATTTCGCCAAAAACATCGACTAGCGGCCGTTAACAGCATCAACTGGGCTCGCATTGCTGCGCAGACGGTGTACTACTTCACCTCAGCGGCAAAAATATTGCCTAACCATCGAGACGAAGCCGGAGAAGAACAAATTTCTTTCATCGTGCCAACAGGTAACTTTGGCAATGTTTTCGCGGGCTACGTAGCAGCCCAGATGGGTCTACCTATCGAGCGCTTGGCTGTCGCGACCAACCACAACGACATACTCCACCGGACTTTTGGGGATGGGGAAATGGCGATCGAAGATGTTAGGCCATCAACCAGTCCGGCAATGGATATTCAGGTATCCAGCAATTTTGAGCGCCTGCTGTATTACGCGAACGACAAAGATTCACAGTGGCTCGACGACGCTATGCGTAGCTTCCGATCTGAAGGAACGTTGACACTACCTAGGCAAGTCCGAGATTTTTTGCGCAAGTCTTTTTATTCAGGTACGGCGCGTGAAGACGCCGTGGAGGGGACCATCCGCGAGTACCAACGGTCTTGGGGCCTTATTGTGGATCCTCACACTGCGGTGGCACTCCATGTGGCAAGTCAAAATCACAAAAAGCTTCATGGTTACGGGGCTCCCGTGAACGGACCTCCGATAGCTGTTATGTCCACGGCTCACCCAGCCAAGTTTCCTGATGTGGTCAAGCAAGCCATATTCCCGGATACTCTGACCCAACCAGAAGAGCTCGCCGCCTTGGTCGACAAACCTGAACGATGCGCCGACCTACCCAATGACTTAGCTTCAGTCATGGAATTCGTATCCTCAGTATCTCAGTGAACAGAACTTGGTCGATGTTGTGAGTGACCTCACCAGGTGAGTAGCCTGATGTCACCGTCCCGTTGCCCGTGTTTTAGCGAATCCGGCAACCGGTTCAAGCTGGCGCCCGCTGTCTTGATCCGACCTGGCGGCCCCAAACCCACTCCCGGTGCGATTCGTGTACCGACACCATGAGGATCACATGTCCGATCAGCCAGACCGAGCACTTCTTGAGTCGAAGTCCCGTGATGATCTGGTGGCAATGGCTGCTGCCTTGGGGCTAGACATAGCCCCCAGAGCTAGAAAGGCCACCATCATTGACGACATCTTGAAGGGCCCCACGAGCGGACGAGCAACTAACAGCGATGAGGCATCAACAGTTCGCCGTGTTCGTCGGACTGTCGAACCAGTTAACAGAGACGGCTCTAATTCTGATTCTTCGACACAAGCTGCTCCGGAAGTTACCTCTGGCGAAGACGAGAACGATGGCGATGCGTCAGCAAAAGATGAGGAGAGGACAAAGCAGGATCGAGACGAAGACGAAGCTGGGGTAGCTGAGCCCGGTAACCGTCGCCGCCGACGTCGCGGCCGTGACCGTGACGACAATTGGCAGGGCGAACCAGTTGAATGCCAAGGAATCTTGGACCTCAGAGATGAGGGCTATGGATTTCTTCGCACCCGAGGCGCCCTGCCATCCAATGATGATGTGTACGTCGCCGCGAAACAGGTTCGGTCGCAAGGTCTGCGTAAGGGAGACATCGTTAAAGGTGCGAGCCGTCCCGCCGCACGAAACGAAAAGAACCCTGCACTACTCCGAATCGACGAAATCAACGGAGCAGAGCCCGACGAGACACGCGAGCGGCCCCTTTTCGAAGACCTCACAGCAGTTCACCCGCGAGAACCCCTAACACTTGGCAGCAACGGAACAGAAAACCCGACAGCGCGAGCAGTTGATTTGGTCGCCCCAATCGGCAAGGGCCAGCGGGGTCTAGTGGTTTCGCCGCCTGAATGCGGAAAGACTTCCATCATTCGCGAACTGGCGGTCGCGCTAGAAACAAGTCACCCTGACCTACACGTGATTGTTCTACTCATTGACGAACGGCCCGAAGAGGTAACCGACATAGCCGCCGTGGTAGAGGGCGAGGTCTTGGCATCGACATTCGACCGACCTGCCGACGAACACATACAGGTAGCGGAACTCACGCTAGAGCGCGCTAAGCGAATGGTTGAAGGTGGTCTGGACGTTGTCATTTTGTTGGACGGCTTGAGTCGACTAGCTAGGGCCTACAACTTGGCGGCTCCCGGCAACGGAAGGGTCTTGGTAGAGGGAGTCGATGCTGCTGCTTTGTATCCACCCAAACGCTTTTTTGGTGCAGCTCGGGCTCTAGATGAAGGTGGTTCGTTGACGGTCATCGCTACCGCCGGCATCGAAACTGGCTGGCGTTTAGACGAAATGATTCTTGAATCCCTACAAGGGACCGCTAATTCCATCGTTTGTCTCGATCGACGCGCTGCTGATCGGAGGGTTTACCCAGCGATCGACGTGGTCGCCTCATGTACCCGAGAAATTCACCGCCTTCATGGCGAAGAACGAGCGCACCAGGCTCAACTACTTGCCGACACCCTTGTGGCGATCGAGGATGCTGACGAAAACCAACACGGACCTGCACTCGACTGGGTACTTGAACGCATCACAACTACGGGTTCAAACGAGGAGATACTTAACGGGTTATCGGCCCCCGTCCGTCCGTCCGCCAGTTGAAGACTGCACCACGCTAATTGTGTGTCTGCATGTGCGATTCGTCGAACTAACCGCCAGAATGGTTCAACCATGAAGAGTGACATCCACCCGAACTACCGCCAAGTCGTGTTTCGCGATGCTGGTGCTGAGTTCTCTTTCATCACCCAATCCACCGTGGAGACAAGCGACACAGTCGTTTGGGAAGACGGCAACGAGTACCCGCTCGTCACTGTTGAGTTATCTAGCGCCAGTCACCCTTTCTTCACCGGACAGATGAAGATCGTCGATACGGCTGGCCGCGTAGAACGTTTCGAGCGGCGTTACGGACGCCGTCGAGGCTCAGATCAGAACGCTGACAGCGCCGACCAATAAATCCGCATTGTGGCGCTAGATCCTAAACGCCGCCGCCAACTACATGCGATGAAGCTGCGATCTCTTGTTAGTGAATACTTGGGTGATTCGACCCAAGACGTAGTCGGAACCGATGACGGTGCTCTAGCCACGCTCAGCAGGGACCGAGTGGCGGCACTCGCTGAGGAGCGTCCCGAACGTGCTTTAGGAGGTGCGCTCGCGTCAGCGGTGCGTGCCGCCGCGACAGAAATCCATATTTTTGCGTCAGGGTCTAGCGATGTGCTCGCGCGACGAGCCCAACTTTTCTCAAACGCGATAACAGTGTGGGAGGTAAACGATGGTGATGTGACGCCTGCTGTGGCATCAGACACGGCAACTCGAAAACCCGTTCCCGATGTACCCGAACTTGTCTCGACCCTCAACGAGTCAGGCCTTGAAGTTGTCGTCGAACACGGAGTCATTGTCGGTGAGATCGCTGGACTTGAAGTAGCTCGCATCATCTCTGACGAATATGGGAACAGAATCGAAGTTGGGGTTGGAGCCCACGATCGTGAAGTATTCGCCCTGCTGCATGGAAACATGCCAACCGTAGAAGCCATCGAACAGGTAGCTAATGTAGTTCGGTCGCACCGGCTACCCGCCGCGGAACCTCACCCACTGAACCGACTCGGGGCGGAACGATGGTTACGATCCCACCTTGTTACCAAACCAGAGCGAGTCGGAGCATCTGAACTGGTTACAGCGCCCCCGCCCGTTCAGCGAACGAACCTTAAAGAAGCCGTTCCGGCTGTGGCGACCGGGCGGTTAGCTGACGGAACCGACGTCGTGGTGGTCTGCGCGGTCGGTATAGACCTCGATCTAATTCCCTTCGCAGCCGATGCGCGACTTTTCCTTGATCCCCAAGCCACTCTGATGGTCGTCATTCCTGAACGCGACGCTCATTCGATACTTTACGAACTAGCCGATCAACTAATCGATCCGGCGTCAGTTGTTCCCATCGACAATGATTGGCGCGAATGGACCAGTTCTTGATCGGTAGCCTGACAACGTGCTGGATCGTCTCGGGGAGCTAGAGGAAGAGTTGGCTCATGTTGAGTCTCAACTTGGCGATCCTCAGGTCACCTCAGATCGCCACCGATTTATTGAAGTAAGTAGGCGTCATTCCCAACTTTTAGAAATGGTGGAAGTCGGATCTGCGTGGCGAAGCGCGCTTGAAGATGCGGCCGCTGCTCGGGAAATGGCGGAGTCAAGTAACGGCGACGAGCTAAGCGAAGTACGAGAAATGGAGTCGGCCGCTCTTTCCAACGCCGCCGTCTTTGAAGAACAATTCCGGGTCTTACTTTTACCTCAAGACCCAAACGACGGTCGCAACGTGATTGTTGAAATCAGAGGGGCAGAAGGGGGAGAGGAAGCGAACCTTTGGGCCCGTGATCTCTTCGAAATGTACCGCGCCTACATCAACACTAAGGCCTGGGATATAGAGGTATTGGGCAGCCACTTCAGTGATATGGGCGGCTACACCGACATAGCCTTTTTAGTTAAAGGTGATGCAGTTTGGCGTCACCTGAAACATGAAGGAGGTCCGCACCGCGTTCAACGAGTGCCTGTAACGGAATCGCAAGGGCGTGTCCATACGTCGTCTGCCACTGTCACCGTTTTGCCAGAAGCCGACGAAGTGGAAGTCCACATCGACCCGAATGATCTTGAGATTGACACGTATCGATCATCTGGCCCGGGTGGCCAATCTGTCAACACCACCGATTCCGCTGTTCGAGTAACACATCTTCCTACCGGTCTCGTGGTGTCGATGCAGGACGAAAAAAGCCAGTTACAGAACAAGGCGAAAGCACTGCGTGTTCTACGAGCGCGATTGCTGAAACTCCAGCAAGAGGAACAAGCATCAAGTCACGCAGCCCAAAAAAGGGATCAGGTTAAGGGTGGCGGACGCGCAGAGAAGATTCGGACATACAACTTCAAAGAAAGTCGGGTTACTGACCACCGAATTGGCCTGACCCTTTACAAACTGGAACGCGTTCTCGCCGGCGACCTCGACGGGGTTGTCGAGCCATTGATGATCCACGAACGAGAGCAGCAACTCGAGGCCGGAAATGGCGAAGCCTGAGATCGAATCGGGACAGGCGCTGACGCTGTCACAATTGAGTGACGACGTTCTCGACAAGTTACGTCGTGCAGCTACAACCGACGCTGAACTAAGTGCGCGTCTAATCGTTGAAGAAGTAACAGGAATCGAACCCCGGTTGTTCCCCCTTGAACAAGATCGGCCCGTCACCCAGGGTGCAGTCGTTCGGGCAGACGCCATGACGATCCGACGTGCACAAGGAGAGCCCCTGCAGTATGTCCTGGGCCATTGGCCATTTCGGTACCTGGATCTTGCCGTGGACGCCCGAGCCCTTATCCCGCGACCAGAAACTGAAGTCGTCGCTGGGTTCGTGATAAATCTGCTGCAGTCATTGAGCCGCGACGAGGCCCGGAACCTCATTGTTTCTGATATGGGCACCGGGAGTGGCGCAATTGCACTATCGATAGCCCACGAAGTTCTACACGCTGAGATCCATGCGACGGATGTGTCGAAGGAAGCGCTGTCATTGGCAAGATCGAATCTTGCAGGATTAGGTCGATCCGCGGCGCGAGTTCAGCTGTACCAAGGAGATTGGTTCCATGCGTTACCTGACGAACTATGCGGCACGCTCGATGCTTTAATTTCGAACCCCCCGTATGTATCGCCAGATTACGAACTCCCCTCAGCGGTCGCTGATTGGGAACCATCGGATGCCCTGATCGGAGGGATCGACGGGTTCGCGTACTTGGAGTACATAACGCGCGACGGCAGACAGTGGCTTCGCCCTGGGGGGTGGCTAGTGCTCGAATGTGGATCAGATCAAGCGGTCCGATTACGCAATCTTGCAATAGCTCGCGGGTACTCAGAAGTCGTCATAAAAGCGGATTTGGCGGGGAACGACAGAGCAGTGATAGCGCGCCGACCCCTTGATGATGTGGAGACGCAACACCTATCTGCAGCATCTGTTGCCCTACACAGCGGGAACCTTGTGGTCGCGCCTACAGATACCCTCCCAGGGCTTTTAGCAAGATATTTTGATACCGAAGCTGTCAAAGCCTCCTACAGAGCAAAACAAAGGCCGTTTACAGAACCTGTACCGGTGCTAGTGAGCGGTGTTCAGCAGGCTGATCAACTCGTTGAGCTTGATGTGAGCAGTAGAAGACTCATCGAACGTCATTGGCCCGGAGCATTGACGGTTGTCGCGAGACGGCGCGACGGGACGGATCCTGTGCACGGACGAACCACCTTAGGTGTTCGCTGCCCGGAACCGGGTTGGCTGCGTCTGTTAATCGACGACGTGGGTCCAGTCACCGGCTCTAGCGCGAACTTGCATGGCATTGAGACCCTCAATAGTGCCCAAGATGCGGCAGCTGAACTTTCAGCCAGTATCGACTATGTGATCCCGGGACTATCCCCAGGTGGAACGGCATCAACTGTTGTAGACGTAACAGGCGACACACCGGTGGTGCTTCGAGCGGGCCCGATTGAGGAGATCGAGCTTAAACTTGACACCTAGCTGACTGGACGTCAACGACTGGCAAAATGCGTACCGCGGGTGCCCATTCGCGCGCGAAGATAACGACACGCCCGTGGAGAGGTCTTCGTTGTCTGTTATTGCTCTTGGAGCCGATCACGCCGGATTCTTGCTCAAGCAAATCATTGCCCAATACCTGCTAGATGATGGTCACCGAATCGTTGATTACGGAACCAACGACGAAAGCAGAGTGGATTATCCCGATTACGGAGCAGCAGTTGGCGTATCGGTCGCTAATGGTGACGCGGATCGAGGCATTGTTGTGTGTGGGAGTGGCATCGGCATCGTGATGGCCGCTGGAAAAATTTCTGGGATTCGAGCGGCCACAGTCCACGACGTAACATCTGCCCGACTGACCCGTGAACATAACGACGCCAACGTGATCGGAATCGGCGCTCGAGTCGTCTCTGAACAGGCGGCGTTAGACATAGTCGAGGCCTACTTGGCTGCCTCATTTGAAGGCGGGCGTCATCAACAACGAATCGACAAGCTGGATGCCCTTGGTAGCGCGGACCAAGGTTCGGCGTAGAAAGAGCGCGGAAATAGTCAAAGTTCCAGGCATGCTTTCAGCAAACCAGCCTCGAGAATTGCGAAAGGCGCAGATCGATGACGACTCCCAACGCCGTGTGGACGGTTGGACCGGACCCCGAAATTGAGCTGCTTATTCGGCAAGAAAAAGAACGCCAGGCCACAAGCCTTCAACTCATCGCCTCAGAAAACTTTGCTTCGCCAGCGGTGATGGGCGCAACTGGCAGTGTCTTCACCAACAAGTACAGCGAGGGCTACCCGCGGCGCCGTTACTACGGAGGTAACACCCATGTCGACGCGGTAGAGCAATTAGCCATCGATCGAGTCAAGCAACTATTCGGTGCCGAACACGCAAATGTTCAACCGCATTCAGGCTCGCAAGCCAACGCTGCGGTCTACATGGCGCTCCTCGAGGTTGGTGACACAGTCATGGGAATGAGTCTTGACCATGGCGGGCACCTCACCCATGGCTCGCCCGTAAACGCCAGCGGACGCTTCTACAACTTTGTTTCCTATGGCCTCACAGCTAGCGACGAAAGGATCGACTATGAATCAATGCGCTCCATCGCTCTCGCTGAGCGCCCCAAGTTGATTGTTGCTGGCGCTACCGCGTACCCGAGACGCATTGATCCGGAGCCGTTTCGACAGGTCTGTGACGAAATCGGCGCGTACTTTATGTTTGATGCGGCTCACATAGCCGGGTTGATTGCGGGAGGGCAACATCCCAGCCCTGTTCCCCACGCCGATGTCGTTACCTTGACAACCCACAAGACCCTCCGAGGGCCCCGAGGCGGTTGCATCCTTTCAACTGAAGCTCTTGCAAAAAAAATTGATAGCGCAGTGTTCCCAGGTAACCAGGGCGGCCCTCTAGACCACGTGATTGCAGCCAAGGCGATCGGATTTCGCGAAGCCCTCGACCCCGGGTTCGCGAAGTATGCGGCACGTATTGTTCAAAATGCCGAAGCGCTGGCAGATGCTCTCGCCGCCCAGGGGTTCAGATTGGTTTCAGGAGGCACCGATAATCATCTTCTGCTTGTAGACCTGCGAAGCTTCGATGGTGACCTGACAGGGAAAGTCGCCCAAGAAGTACTTGATCTTGGCGGAGTGACTCTCAATCGGAACACGATTCCAGATGATCCTCGTTCTCCCTTTGTAACGAGCGGTGTACGGATGGGAGTGTCTTCGGTCACTACGCAGGGTATGGGGGCCGATGAAATGGCGATGATTGCCGACTTCACGGCACGCATACTGCGCCAGCGCGACGACACAGGCGCAGTTCAAGCAATCGCTCTTGAGGTAGCTGAACTTTGTGCAAAGTTTCCCCCGTACCCCGAGTGAAGTTGATCGCAGGGAGTTAAACCCACGACGGTGCCCCTCCCCACGAGATCTCTGTAGCGTAACTAGGCTTGAGAGGTGGGCACACGGGTCGCAGCCCGCGACTGATTTCGCCGGTAAGTAGGACACTCCAGTGAGTAGGACACTCCAACACGCACTTGTGCTGGGTGCAGCAACGAGCGTGACTTACTTGAGCACGTTCGTTGTTATGAAAATTGCGCCGAGAATAGGTGCCGTGAAGCACCCTAATGACCGGGGTGTCCATCAGCGTCCGACCATGACCGGCGGCGGCGGCGCAATGTTCTTGGGCATGCTGGCCGCCTTGGTACTGGCAAGCCG
>Ga0066855_10000154_pt1 | contig 14081 bp, 12 predicted proteins | sample ETNtaG_14_FD_65604 | JGI IMG/M metagenome (GOLD analysis project Ga0066855, IMG submission 65604) | Marine microbial and viral communities from oxygen minimum zone, Eastern Pacific Ocean - ETNP201406SV73 | ecosystem: Environmental > Aquatic > Marine > Oceanic | place: Pacific Ocean: Eastern...
CCTTCTTTGAGTGCGTGGGTACTAAAGGCATCACTTTTTTCCGGGCTGTAACCCAGTTGGAATTTTTTGAGGGTATCTTCTCTAAAACCCCGTTCTTTAAAATAGCTTAAACCAATGGCGCGACCTTCATCAGAATTGAAAAGTTGTTCCTGAAAATATTCGTTCGCAGTATTGCTAACGATAAACATACTTTCTCTATCGTTCGCAGCCTCCTCTTGTTCGGGAGTACGAACGGTTTCTTCAATAAAGATGTTGTATTTATTCGCAAGATATTTTAGAGCCTCAGGATACGTGAAGTGTTCGTGATCCATCACGAAGTTTACCGAGTTACCCCCTTTACCACAACCAAAACATTTGTAAATGCCTTTTGCAGGAGAAACCGTAAAAGACGGGGTTTTTTCGTCGTGAAAAGGACAATTCCCAAGCAGGTTTACACCACGTTTTTTGAGGTGTACAAAATCGCCAACGACTTCGTCTATGCGGGCCGTTTCGAAAATCAGATCTATGGTTTCCTTTGGGATCAATTGGGTTAATTTAAAAAGCTAAAATACTAAAATTAGTTGTTGGTTGGTAGTTGTTGGTTGGTAGTTGTTGGAGATTGTCACCCTGAGCCTGCCTACCGCAGGCAGGCCTACCGAAGGGTTGGTTGTTAGGTATTGTCCCCTCAAGGGGACAATTCCTTCGACAATTCAAACTTAAAACTGCAAACTGATCACTCTTCCCTAATCACTCATCCCTAATTTAAAACTTCATACTAAACGTAAGACCTTGAAAATCACTTCCAATGATGGGTAAAAAACTCATATTGTCAGATTCCCGTTCTATGCCAAAATAATTGTCTGCGATTACATTTCCGATCATCGTACCAATAAGGGCTCCTCCCACCATATCGGAAACCCAGTGGTTGTGGCCCTTGAAATGAGGCAACAATCCAATCGCACAAACCGCATAAGGGATCCAATAAGAATCGTAAACGCGTTGTAAGGTTTTAGCCGCGGCAAAAAACATCGTAAAATGAAAAGAAGGAAAGCCTGTATGCTCTGATCTGGAATCAAAATACGGCTTGTGAACATTCCCAAACTTCCACCGGTTGGAGGTGTAAACTCCTTCCTCCGGATTATCCAGATCGGGACAAGGACGGCTGCGACCAAAAATAGATTTCAAAACCAAATGAGAATAGAGGTAAGAATAAACCATTGCCTTTGTTGACAAAATTGCTGCTACCTGTCCTTTCTCGCTCTTAGCAATTAAAGATCCCCCATACAAACTGACAAGACCTGCAAATAAAAACTCTGCTTCTGCCGTAGTGGGCAGATAATCCATTGTATGAATTCTACGCTTAAACAGCGGGTTAATATGGTCCTGAACAAAATCAGTAGTAGGGACATCTGTGGCAACCAAAGCCAGAGTAATTCCCGAAAACAGGGCTGTTTTTTTTGGGTTTTTAATTGGATAAAGAAAAAGGTCTTTTAGATCATTTGGGGTAGATAAAACCTGTGACTTCAACAGATCTATGCTTTTAAACGCTTCTTTAACGGGCGGTTGTGCCACCTGTGCCATCATAAAATTTGATCCTAAAAAAAGGAAAATTAAAAATCGATTCATCATTGTTTTTTGTTTTAAATTAATTGTTGTTTTAAATTTTTCATCCTGTACCTTCAATTGTTATCTTGAATCGCATGCCTTCTTCGACAAGCTCAGAATGACATGCTCTTTTATCAATTGTAATCCTAAACCTTCAATTGTCATCCTGAGCCTGTCGAAGGGCGGCAATTGAAAGTTAAATAACATAATTTATTTTTTATGCTTCTTATTAGACAAAACAACTATTTCATCCCAATCACCTTTAATTAATGCTTCTTTCTTTGCTCTTGACCACCCTTTAATTTGTTTTTCAAAATCTATCGCTTCATTTATGTCCATAAAATACTCATGATAAACAAGATTAACAGGTCTTCTTGAATAAGTGTAAGAAGCTTTATTAATTCCCATTCTATGTTCATCCAAACGCCTCTCAATATCATTTGTGACACCTATGTAATAAGACTCATCTGAGCATTTCAAAATGTAAACATAATAGTATTTCATCATTAATCATCCTGTACTTTCAATGGTCATCCTTGGTCCCTGAGCCTGTCGAAGGGGAGCTTGTCGAAGGACGGCAATTGAAACCCAAAGTGACATACTTTTTTATTGTTGATCAAACTAAATTCATCATTCTACTTAAATACAAATTGTCATCAATATTCAAATAAAAATCTTTTCATTAATAATAATCCACGCATATTTAATCAATCTATTTAAATTACTGCATTCATTATTAAATATTTAAAAATCCTCTTACACTGAAGCCCAATACATTGATTCAGCAAAAGTCTTGAGGTTTTGTGTTCCTTAATTGCGAAAAGCCTCGTATTTTTGTACAAATCAAAGCAAGTAGAATTTGAGTCAGGCAAAGAATAAATTTATTACGCTCGGAATCAGCCATTGGAAAACCCCAATAGACATTCGCGAGAAATTCAGTTTTAGCCAAGAAGCTATTGATCATATTCTGGAAGATGCACGCGCTTTAGAAATAGATTCTCTATTCATTGTGAGCACCTGTAACAGAGCTCAATTCTTCGCACACAGCCATAACAGCTTCCTACTTAAAGAACTTTTCGCAAAATACAATGATGCGAGTCAGGAAGAGTTCGACACCTATCATTTCCAACTTTCCGGAGACGATGCAGTACACCATCTTTTTGAACTGTGTTGTGGTTTAGATTCCCTGATGTTGGGCGACCTGCAAATTGTAAGTCAGGTAAAAGATGCTGTAAAATATTCCACCCAAAAAGAAATGTTGGATGGATACACCCATCGCTTAATGCAATTTGTATTGCAAGCCTACAAAGATGTTCGCACAGATACTGCCATAAATGAAGGTCCGGCTTCGGTAGCTCACGGTGCCGTACTATTCATAAAAGAGCGATACAAAAATCTGAAAGACAAAAAAATAGTACTGTTCGGTACAGGTGAGATTGGAGAAACAACCGCTAAAAATCTCCTAAAACACCCACACAAAGAAATGGTACTCATCAACCGTACCCGTTCTAAAGCAGAGGCCATTGCAGACCCTTTAGGGCTACGTGTTGCAGCTATTGAAGACCTAAAAAAAGAACTAACAAGCACCGATATTTTAATCGTTGCCACAGGTGCTTTTGAGCCTACCCTACATGCAAAACACGTTGAGGATTTAAACAAAGAAATGTTACTCCTCGACTTGTCGGTACCAAGAAACATAGACCCTAAGGTTGAACAATTAGATGGGCTGGAGCTTATCGACATGGATCAACTGAATAACATACAAGATGAAACTTTAGCCATGCGTCGCAAGAACATTCCTAAAGCACGTACCATCATCAATATTCATAAAAACGAATTCTACGACTGGGTATTAATGCGCGACCTATCGCCTGTTATTCAAGCTTTACGCGAAAAACTACACCGTTACAGAACCGATGAACTCGAGCAGCAGAAATTCCGTTTGAGTAAAGAAGAGATCAAAAAGGCAGATAAACTGACAACCAGTGTCGTAAATAAAATTGCCAACCAGGCTACAGAATACATCAAATCTAAATACCGCCATTCCGATGAAGTGGTAAAGATGATTGAAGAAATGTTTAAACTGAACCCATGATTCGCATAGGAACCCGAAAAAGCAAACTGGCCTTATGGCAGGCACATAAGGTGCAAGAAGAATTGAAAGCTTTAAGGCAGGCTTCCGAATTGGTTTTAATCGAATCGGAAGGCGATAAAGTACTCGATACGCCCCTGCCTCTTATCGGTGGTAAAGGCATATTTACAAAAGCTTTAGACGATGCACTTGTTGCCGGAAAAATCGATATTGCTGTTCATTCACACAAAGATATCCCGACCGACTTACCCGAAGGAATTGCACTCTGTTCCGTCATGGAAAGAGGCAACCCTTTTGATGTATTGGTCGTTCGTAAAAACACCGATTTCCTGAATGATAAAGACTATGCCGGATTAATTGCCACAAGCTCTAACAGGCGAAAATCACAATGGGTCGATCACTACGAAAAACACAGCACCTGCGACATTCGCGGTAATGTGCAAACACGCATCAAAAAATTAAGAGAAAGCAACTGGGACGGAGCTATTTTTGCTTCTGCAGGATTAGAACGCCTCGAGCTTGACCACGAAATTGCTATGGTTTTAGACTGGATGGTTCCTGCACCTGCACAAGGAGCCGTTGCTGTGGTTTGTAGAGAAGATGATAAGACAACTGCTAATATTTGCCAGGGATTCCACCATAAAGAAACCGCTTTGTGCACAAGCATCGAAAGAGATTTCCTAAATCGACTAAACGGTGGATGTTCTGCACCTATCGGCGCTTATGCAAAAGTAGAAGAAGGGATGTTGAAGCTTCACGCTCTTGTTATGGATCCTGATGGCGAGATCAAGATTGAAGTGAGATTAGAAAAAGATGCGCTACTGGCCCACGACTTAGGTGTTGAAGCCGCTGAACATGCTTTGAAAAGAGGGGCTAAAGACATCATCGACAAACTTCCTAAAGAAAAACGTCTGCACTAAATGGATCAGAAAGGGCAAATATGGATTACGAAATCGCTTAACGAGCGACAAAGAGCCTGTGCCCAAAATTTAAGCCTCGAAATTAAAGAAGTTGCGCTTACAACAATTCAACATCTGGATTTCCCAAAAGAAATCCCCGAAGTAGAAGCCTGGATTTTCACCAGCCAAAATGCAGTAGAAAGTCTTACGCAAACGAATTTCACCGGCAGGGTTTATGCTTCCGGAAAGCAAACAGCAAATGCTTTAAAGGGAAAAGGCTTTGATTCAAAAAGTGGCCGTTCAGAAACAGCACTAAGTTTGGCTGAAACAATTGCTGAAGACGGCATTACATCGGCACTATTCTTCTGTGGAAACATACGCCGAAACGAATTACCCGAATACCTTGCTAAAAATGATGTTCAGCTAAAAGAACAAGTGGTTTACCACACCCTTTTAGAGCCTAAAATAATACCGGCGCAAAAAGGAGATGCACTCTTTTTTATGAGTCCTTCGGCTGTAGAAGCCTTTGCCATGATCAATTCATTTAGTTCTGAAATTGATTATTACAGCATCGGAGACACAACAGCCCATGCCCTTCGTAAGAAAGGTGTACAAAAAATAAATACAGCAACAGAAGCTTCTTTTGAAGCCATGCTCGAACAATACACAACAGAAAATAAATAGCAAATGGAGTTTCCGAAATTAAAAAACGACCTCTTACTAAGAGCTTTAAAAGGTGAGACTGTGGAAAGACCACCGGTATGGATGATGCGTCAGGCCGGACGTTTTTTACCTGATTACAGAGTTTTACGAGAAAAATACACCTTCTTCGAACGTTGTGAAACACCTCATTTGGTTTCGGAAATTACCACCATGCCCATCTGGCAGGTAGGCACCGATGCCGCTATTTTATTCTCTGATATTTTAGTGGTCCCGATGGCTATGGGATACCATGTAGACATGGTTCCCGGCGTAGGTCCTCTACTTTCAAAAACAGTTAAAACTCTGGCTGATGCCGAAGCCATTAAGATCCCTGATGTAGATGTAGCACTTGGCTATGTGATGGAAGGGATCAAACAAACTCGTATGGACTTAAAAGGTGAAGTTCCATTGATCGGGTTTGCCGGTGCTCCATGGACACTGCTTTGTTACATGGTTCAGGGAAAAGGCTCCAAAGACTTTTCTGAGGCCAAGCGTTTTTGCTTTGAGCAACCGGAAGCTGCAAAAATCTTGTTGCAAAAAATTACCGACACAACCATTGCCTACATGAAAGCACAGATCAAAGCGGGGGCTCAGGCTTTCCAATTGTTCGACTCGTGGGCAGGTTTACTGAGTCCCGATGATTTTATGGAATTCTCTTACCCATATTTAAAGCAGATTGTTGCCGAATGTACAGTTCCGAATATTTTATTCGCTAAAGGTTCCTGGTATGCTTTGGAAGAATTAAAAGCTACAGGTGCCAACGGTATTGGTATCGACTGGGCCGTAACACCCGAAATGGCGCGCAAAATTTTAGGTCACGATGTAACCATTCAGGGGAATTTTGATCCTTCCAGATTGTACGCTCCGATTCCTAAGATCGAACAATGGGCAAAGGAAATGATCGACCGTTTTGGAAAAGATCGCTACATCGTAAACCTGGGACATGGTATTTTACCGGATGTCCCTGTTGACCATGCCAGAGCATTCATTAACGCCGTTAAAAACTACAGCTAAATGAATATTAAGGAGACATTTACCAAACATCTTTTCGATCTGCAAGATCGCATTTGCCGGGCTTTGGAAGAAGCAGATGGTAAGGCTAAATTTATTGAAGATGCCTGGGAACGTCCCGGTGGTGGCGGTGGAAAAACACGCGTTATTGCCAAGGGAAATGTCTTCGAAAAGGGAGGAGTAAACACATCCATCGTTCACGGTGAACTTCCCGAAATATTTAAAGAAAAATTTGGTGTAAGCGAAGCCAGCTTCTACGCTTGCGGACTCTCTTTAGTGATACACCCGGAAAGCCCGAAAGTACCGACCGTACACGCCAACTGGCGCTATTTTGAAATGTATGATGGCGAAGGCAATACTGTTAAACAATGGTTTGGTGGTGGTTCCGACCTTACACCCTACTATTTGGTAGAGGAAGATGCCGTACATTTCCACCAGACAATGAAAAATATGTGCGACAAGCACAATACCGATTACTACCCGGAATTCAAAAAAGCCTGCGACGCTTATTTCTTCAACAGTCACAGAGATGAAACTCGGGGTATTGGTGGTATCTTCTACGACTATGTGCAAGAAGACGAAACGATGAGCTGGCAACAGCTCCTCGCCTTCCAAATGGATGCCGGAAACTGCTTTGTGGATGCCTATGTTCCCATCGTTGAAAAACACAAAGAAGAAACGTACACCGAAGAACAAAAATACTGGCAGGAAATTCGCCGTGGTCGCTACGTAGAATTTAATTTACTCCACGACAGGGGAACACATTTTGGTATTAAAACCAAAGGAAGAACAGAATCTATTTTAATGAGTCTTCCCGCTACCGTTCGCTGGGATTACGATTTCCAAACAGAAAAAGGTACCGAAGAAGCCAAATTAATTGAGGTGCTAATGAATCCACGTGAATGGATTTAGATAATGGTTGTAGATTAAACCACGCTCAAGCACTCTTGCAGTCTTAATAAACTCATTTGTCATACTGAATTTACCGCGGGCAGGCTTGCCTACCGAATAGGTTTAGGGTGACGAGAACGAACAACAATCAAACAGATATCGGCGATATCATTCTATTTATTACTTTTGCAGCTATGGCAAATCAAGACGACATTTTCAAAAAGGTAATTGCGCACTCTAAAGAGTACGGATATGTATTTCAATCGAGTGAGTTGTACGATGGATTAGCAGCGGTTTACGACTACGGTTCTAACGGCTCGGAGTTAAAAAAGAACATCAAAGAATATTGGTGGGCATCCATGGTAAAGATGAATGAAAACATTGTAGGGATAGACTCTGCGATTTTTATGCATCCTACAATTTGGAAGGCTTCCGGTCATGTGGATGCATTTAATGATCCCTTAATCGACAATAAAGACTCTAAGAAGCGTTACCGTGCGGATGTTTTGGTAGAAGATTTTATTGCCAAGATCGAAGGTAAAATTGCCAAAGAAGTAAAGAAAGCTACCAAGCGTTTTGGCGATGCTTTTGACGAAGCTCAGTTTTTGGAAACAAATCCAAGAGTTTTAGGATACAAAGAAAAGATGGCGACTATTTCTAAGCGTCTAAATGGAAGCTTAGGGAAAGAAGATCTGGAAGATGTAAAAGCTCTTATTGAAGAGTTAGAAATAAAATGTCCGATCTCCGGAACGGCTAACTGGACTGATGTTCGTCAGTTTAACCTGATGTTTGGAACTAAAATGGGTGCTACTGCCGAGGGTTCCAGCGACCTGTGGTTGCGTCCGGAAACGGCTCAGGGGATCTTTGTGAACTTTTTAAATGTTCAGAAAACGGCACGTATGAAAGTCCCTTTTGGTATTGCACAGATTGGTAAAGCTTTCCGTAACGAAATTGTGGCGCGTCAGTTTATCTTCCGCATGCGCGAATTTGAACAAATGGAAATGCAATTCTTCGTTCGTCCGGGCGAAGAAATGAAATGGTACGAGCACTGGAAAGAGGCACGTCATAAATGGCACTTGTCTTTAGGGGTGTCGGCTGAGAAATACCGTTTTCACGACCATGAGAAACTGGCGCATTATGCAAATGCTGCTGCCGACATAGAATACCAATTCCCATTTGGATTTAAAGAAGTGGAAGGTATTCACTCGCGTACAGACTTCGATTTAAAAGCACATCAGGAATACTCGGGAAGAAAAGTTCAGTACTTCGATCCGGTAATTAACGAAAGCTACACACCTTACGTGGTTGAAACATCCATAGGTGTTGATCGTATGTTCTTGTTAACCATGTGTAACGCATACCGCGAAGAAAAAGTTGGCGATAACGATACCCGGGTTGTTTTGGCTTTGCCACCAGTTTTAGCACCTGTAAAAGCTGCTATTTTACCATTAACCAAAAAGGATGGTCTTCCGGAATTAGCGCGTAAAATTTACGATGACTTGAAATTAGAGTTCAACTGCGTTATTGAAGAGAAAGACTCTATTGGACGTCGTTACCGCCGTCAGGATGCCAACGGTACACCATTCTGTATTACGGTTGATAACGATACGATAAATGACAACTGCGTAACCATTCGTCATAGAGACAGCATGGAACAAGAACGCGTTTCTATTGATGCCGTTCGTGATATTATTGACAAATCCGTTAGTATTCGCCATAACTTGGCAAAGTGCTGATGAAAGTTAAAAGTTGATGGTTAAAAGTTGAAACCCGAACTATCGGGATAAAGTTAAAGCTGATCGCTGACTAAGACTTTGACTTTATGTAACACGATCATACTATTTTCTCCAGTCTGATAATTAATCATTATTAATTGCCTGTAAATGCCCGTAAAATTTCCAAAGTTTACTTAGTCCAAAAACCAAAGAATTGTATCTTTGCGCGGGGCAAGTCTTAGACAAGTCGCTCCCCTCAAATTCCCCCAGGGCGGGAACGCAGCAAGGGTAGAGGGTTGAGCACTGTGATTTAAGTAGCTTGCCCTTTTTTTTGTGCTTTTTTTTTTTTAGATCACCTAATAACCACCGGGTGTTTTAACAGCTCCTGCTTTCCCCCTGCTTCTATTAACGCAACCACTGCCATGTAAATTCCTATGGGCAGTTTCAGATTCTCCTGATCTAATCCATTCCAAATCCAATGCGCATTATCAGTAATCAATTTTGATTCGCTGACTCCTAAATAAAAAAAGTCCCCCCACATCGTGAGAGGACTCCTGCATTCGTAGAATAAATAATCTTAATAGATTTTTAGACTACAATATTGATAATTTTCTTAGGCACGATAATTACCTTTTTAGGTGACTTACCCTCCAAGTAGTGAATTGATTTTTCGTGCGCCAGGATTTGCTTTTCAATCTCAGCTCTGTCCATATCCAAAGCGTATTCTACTTTAAAACGCATTTTCCCGTTAAAAGAAACCGGGTACATATGAGAGTTCTCTACCAAATAAGAAGCGTCGAATATTGGGAAGTCCTGATAAGTAACACCATCTTTATGACCTAATTGCTCCCAAAGTTCTTCGGCAATGTGTGGCGCATAAGATGATATTAATACGACTAAAGGTTCCAAAACAGAACGCTTATTACACTTCTGAGCGGTTAGCTCATTTACACAAACCATAAACGTACTTACCGAAGTGTTAAAAGAAAAGGCTTCAATATCCTCAGCAACTTTCTTAATGGTTTTATGCAGTGTTTTCAACGCTTCTTTAGTTGGCTCGGCATCTGTAACCACAAAATTTCCTTCTGCATCGTGAAACAAACGCCACAGCTTACGCAAGAAGTTATTTACTCCGGAAATACCATTGGTGTTCCATGGCTTAAATTGCTCCAGGGGTCCTAAGAACATTTCGTACATGCGAAGTGTATCGGCACCATATTTCTCAACAATCAGGTCTGGACTAACCACATTGTACTTCGATTTAGACATCTTCTCTACCTCTGCCCCACATTTGTAAACACCATCCTCAAGGATGAATTCGGCATCGGCAAAATCAGAACGCCATGCTTTAAAAGCTTCCACATCTAAAACATCATTCTCTACCAGGTTTACATCTACATGTATCGGTGTCGTTTCATGCTGGTCTTTGAGTCCGTAAGAAACAAAAGTGTTGGTGTCCTTAATGCGGTAGGCAAAGTTCGAACGACCTAAGATCATTCCCTGATTGATCATCTTTTTAAATGGTTCCTGCTCAGAGACCAAGCCCATATCAAATAAGAATTTCATCCAAAAACGCGAGTACAATAAGTGTCCGGTAGCATGCTCGGAACCACCGATGTACAAATCTACATTTCGCCAGTATGATTCTGCTTCTTTAGAAATAAAAGCTCCATCGTTTGTAGCATCCATGTAACGTAAGAAGTACCACGAAGAACCCGCCCAACCTGGCATGGTATTCGTTTCTATGGCATTTCCTTCGGTGGTCTCCCACTTTTCAGCTCTCGCCAATGGGGGCTCACCATCTTCAGTAGGTAAGTATTTTTCTACGGCCGGCAAGGTCAGTGGAAGGTCTTTATCGTCCATCACCTTTGGCAATCCATCTTCAAAATAAATCGGGAAAGGCTCTCCCCAATATCTTTGGCGCGAGAAGATAGCATCGCGAATACGGTACTGGATTTTTCCATAACCAATTCCTTTTTCTTCAATCTTCTCAATAATTACTTTTGTCGCTTCTTGTACCTCTAAGCCATCTAAGAACTCTGAATTTAAAATTGTCCCTACTTTCCCATCGTGCGATTCGTGAGGTAAATTACCTCCGGAGATCACTTGTAGTAGGGGTAAATCAAAATGCTTTGCAAAAGCAAAGTCACGAGTATCGTGAGCCGGAACGGCCATTACAGCACCTGTTCCGTAGCTTGCCAATACATAATCGCCAATCCAAACCGGAATTTTAGCTCCGGTAAACGGAATTTTTACATAAGCTCCTGTAAATTGTCCGGAAACCGTTTTTACATCCGACATACGATCGCGTTCAGAACGCTTTTTCGTTTGATCAAGATACTCCTGAACGGCCTCTTTGTATTCATCGGTGGTAATGCGAGAAACATATTCATGCTCTGGTGCAAGTGTCATGTAAGACACACCAAAAATCGTATCAGGACGCGTGGTAAACACTTCTATTTCAAGATTTTCATCTGCTGCAAGAGCCTCGCTTTCCAACTCAAATCGAATGGATGCACCTTCCGAACGACCGATCCAGTTTTTCTGTTGTTCTTTGATGGCATCCGTCCAGTCTACCGTATCCAAACCGTCAATCAAACGCTGTGCATAAGCCGTAATTCGCATCGACCATTGCATCATTTTCTTCTGAACAACCGGGTGACCACCTCGCTCAGAAAAACCATCTTTTATTTCATCGTTGGCCAAAACCGTTCCCAATTCAGAACACCAGTTTACCATGGTTTCCGAACGAAACGCCAAACGGTAATCCAATAATATTTCTTCTTGTTCTTTAGTAGTTTTTGCATTCCACTCGGTTGCAGTAAAAGTGGCTACTTCATCGCATTCGGCTTTAACAGTAACATTTCCTTCAGCTTCAAAACGCTTCACCAAAGTTTCGATGGGCTTTGCCGTGTCTTCGTCCTTACAATACCAGGCATTAAATATCTGCTTGAAGATCCACTGCGTCCATTTGTAATAGTTTGGCTCGCAAGTTCGAACTTCCCTGCCCCAATCGAATGAAAAACCGATCTTATCAAGTTGCTCACGATAACGGGCAATATTTTCATCAGTAGTAATCGCCGGATGTTGTCCGGTTTGAATGGCATATTGCTCAGCCGGCAAACCAAAAGCATCGTAGCCCATTGGATGCAATACATTAAACCCTTTCAAACGCTTGTAACGCGAGTAAATATCTGAAGCAATGTACCCCAATGGATGACCTACGTGCAATCCGGCACCCGATGGATAAGGGAACATGTCTAAAACGTAATATTTAGGCTTATCAGAATTGGCTTCCACTTTAAACGTTTTTTCCTTCGCCCAACGCTTGCGCCACTTCTCTTCTATGCTTCTAAAATTGTACTCTGTCATAATTCCTAATCTGCAAATTTACAAGACCTTAGCAGGTCGTTTTTTGAGATTGGCAAAGATAGGTTTTTTACACTAAATGGGCTGTGACAAACAATAAATGGTTTTAAGCAGATCTCTACAATTTTCAGAAGTTAGAGCGGGTATTCAATGCGTGCAGATATGAAGTATCAGCTAGAAAGTACGATAGTAGGTTGGTAGGTGGCAGGGGGGGGCTCGGGGGGTGTTCATTAAATCGTATGAATTACTTTTACACCCCTGTAGTCCCCTCAAGGGGACTACAGGGGTGTTTCTCCGGCACAACAATTTAAATCCCGATAGCATTCGGGATTCAACTTTCAACTTTTAAGGACACCCCTCTACCCCCCTCAAGGGGGGATTCAACTGACTGCTGATAGCTATTTAACACAACCAACTAAATAGTACGTTATCTATGGGATTCTGAAACAAGTTCAGAATGACGCACCAACAACTAATAACCACCAACCACCAACGAAATAACTATCTTTGCGCTTATGACAAAAAAACGCCTGGCCATATTAGGATCAACCGGCTCTATTGGTACGCAAGCCTTAGGAGTTGTTTTAGAGCAAAAAGATTGTTTTGAAGTAGAGGTTTTGACGGCCCATCGCAATGCAGATTTGTTGATTGAGCAAGCGATAGCACATCAACCCAACGTGGTGGTTATTGGCGAAGAAAGTTTGTACGACAAGGTCTATGCCGCACTCGATTCGCATCACATAAAAGTTTATGCCGGTGCTGAGGCACTTTCGCAAGTGGTGCAAATGGAAACGGTGGATGTTGTGCTTACTGCTTTGGTAGGTTATGCAGGATTGATCCCAACTTTAGCAGCCATCGATGCCGGGAAGAATATTGCTTTGGCGAACAAAGAAACTCTGGTGGTTGCCGGAGCGTTGGTTACACAACGAGCAAAGTCTAAAGGGGTAAATATTTATCCGGTAGATTCTGAGCATTCGGCAATTTTCCAATGTTTAGTTGGAGAGTTTCACAATCCAATAGAGAAGGTCATTTTAACAGCTTCGGGAGGGCCTTTCAGAGGCATGGATCGCGAGGCTTTGTTAAATGTGACTAAGGCACAAGCTTTAAAGCACCCCAATTGGGATATGGGAGCCAAGATCACCATTGATTCGGCAAGTATGATGAATAAAGGCTTGGAGGTCATCGAAGCAAAATGGTTGTTTGGCTTAAAATCTGAACAGGTTGAAGTTATTGTTCACCCACAATCCATTGTTCATTCTTTGGTACAGTTTCAGGATGGTTCGATGAAGGCTCAATTGGGATTGCCCGATATGAAACTCCCGATTCAATACGCTTTGGCTTACCCCGATCGTTTGCCGAATACATTTGAACGGTTCAACTTTATGGACTACCCAAATTTAACCTTTGAACAGCCCGATCTAAAGACTTTTAGAAACCTTCAACTGGCATACGACGTTCTTGAAAAAGGTGGGAATGCCCCCTGTATTTTAAATGCAGCGAACGAGGTTGTGGTAGATGCTTTCTTAAAAGATAAAGTTGGTTTTTTACAGATGTCGGATATCATTGCAGATACGCTACAAAAATGTACATTTGTCAAACAACCTTCATTAGAAGATTACATAGCTTCGGATGCCGAGGCACGTAGAATAACAACAGACAAGATTTAATACAATGACCGAAACATTGATCCAAGCAGCTCAGTTTTTTCTGAGTCTTTCCCTTCTTATTGTTTTACACGAATTAGGACACTTTATTCCCGCTAAAATCTTTAAGACCCGGGTAGAAAAATTCTACTTATTCTTTGATCCGTATTTTTCA
>Ga0066855_10000155_pt1 | contig 14030 bp, 14 predicted proteins | sample ETNtaG_14_FD_65604 | JGI IMG/M metagenome (GOLD analysis project Ga0066855, IMG submission 65604) | Marine microbial and viral communities from oxygen minimum zone, Eastern Pacific Ocean - ETNP201406SV73 | ecosystem: Environmental > Aquatic > Marine > Oceanic | place: Pacific Ocean: Eastern...
ACAAAAGCAATCCGGGGGTGGGGACAGACTGACGACCAAGGACACGTGTCAATCGTTGGCGAGTACTACCGCCGCACGGGACCCTGGGCCGATCTACACGCCGAACTGAGAACTCCTCTCAGCGAACCAGGTGATCCGCTCTACGCCGTCTGGGGCCATAGGGCATAACGACCGCCAGATGATCTACCAAGTGGCATCACACTTAGGAGACACGACTATCGTTGCCAAACCACTATCAGGGGGCCGGTTTGACGCCAGAACAAGCAAAAGAGCTAATTCGCCACATAATGGAAGACGGCTTTAACCAACAAGACATATCGGTAGTAGAGGCATCATTTACCGAAGATTACGTGCGTCACGGTTACGGCGGCCCATCGGCTAATTCGCTAGCGGAGCACATAAAATCGTTGAAGAACTACCACTCCGCGCTTACCGAAGCACGATTCGAAATTCAGCAAATGGTCAGCGACGGTGAATCGGTCGCTGTGAGATACATCCTCAGAGGTGTCCACACCGGAACTTTCATGGGTGTCGAACCATCAGGGAACGAGGTTGAACGTCACGCTGTCGCCATCTTCACAATTCGTGACGACAAGGTCGTCGAAGGCCACATCGTTAGTGACAGCGGCGGCTTACTCGAACAGCTTCAAAACAAGTAAGCACCAACAAACCTGATGCTTTCACCTCATAAGAAGCCACCCTCAAGCCGACTATGGGGTGGCGTCAACGGCACCACCCCAACCATTCCGTTTAGCATCTCAGCGCATGGGCGCACGAAGCGGTGATCAATATTTAAGTGGGCTCGGTGACTCACGAGAGATTTGGGTTGATGGTGAACGAGTAGCTGACGTAACGACGGACCCGCGTTTTCGCGGCACAGCACTCTCTATCGCTGAGCTCTACGACCTCCAACTCGATCCAGACCTAATCGACGAGATGACGTATGAGTCACCAATGACCGGCGACCCGGTGGGGTTGTCGTTCATCGAACCTTGTTCCCGCGAAGATCTAGAAAAGCGCCGCCGAATGGTGAAACGTTGGATGGACCACACCTCTGGGATGTTCGGACGTTCCGCTGACTTTATGAACATCATGGTCACGAGTCTCGCTATGTGTTGGCAGGACTTCCAACGTGATGACCGACCCTACGGAGATCACTTAAGGCACTATTACGAGGAGATCCGCGAAAGAGACCTTGTCCTCACCCACACCTTAGTAACCCCTCAATACGACCGATCTCGACCGGTGGAGGAACAAGACAACGAAGTGGCAGCCCACGTTGTTGAAGAAAACCCGACTGGCTGGATAGTTCGCGGCGCTCGGATGGTCGCCACGTTGTGTGCACACAGCGACGAAATACTTGTCGCCCCTTCGAGTTACCTTCCGGCCAATGCAGACGCGGAAAAGTTCGCATTCTGTTTTGCCTTACCGATCGCTACCCCGGGTATGAGATTTATCTGCCGCCCGTCACTAACCCCGATGGCTGCAGCGTCCGAAATGGATCATCCACTCAGCGGACGACTTGACGAAATCGACGGCACCGTCATCTTCGACGACGTTCTAGTCCCCTGGGAACGAACCTTTATCTACCGAGACGTCGAAATGTGTAATGGGTTGTTCAATCGCACCGGTGCGATGGAACAAGTCATGCATCAATTTTCAATAAAAAACCTAGCGAAGGCCGAATTTATGATGGGGTTGGCCTTCCGCGTCGCTGAATCAACCAATGCGGATCAGTTTCTGCATGTCCAGGGAATGTTGAGCGAGTTGATCGTCTTCACCGAGCAATTAAGAGCTGCGCTTGTGGCCGCAGAAGCGGACCCAGTTGTAAGAGACAACGGATTCTCCTACCCAGCCTCTCTACCCCTCTGGACGGTACGCCAAACATTTCCTCAAGCCTTCCAACGTATGTGTGAAATTATCCAAATAATCGGTGCCGGGGGGCTCGCTGCAACCCCATCGTTTGCCGAACTCAACGGACCTCGCGCAGACGACATCGATCGTTATTTCCAAAGTGTCAACTCAAGTAGCAGGGACCGCATACGCCTATTTCGACTTGCTTGGGATGCATCATCATCAGGGTTTTCGGGCCGCCAGCAGCTCTACGAACGCTATTACTCAGGCGACCCAGTCCGTTTAGCCGGGGCTTTGTTCAACCTCTACGACAAAACTCCTTACAAAGAACGGATCGACCAACTCCTTGAACGACTTGACGATGGCGGAGTCTCATGAATCGGGTTGATTTGCTCAAAAGTCCGACCCCGCTATGCAGCCACGACGGCAAGTAATGTGACGGATGAACTGGGGGTCAAATGGTCCAGATGACGGTATTCACCGGTGAGCGGTCCATGGCGGGGTACCGCCTCAACAAGTTGTCAGCCAGCCTCACCGATCCAGATAACAGAGCAAACTTTCTTGCCGATGAACTCGCTTACTGTGGTCGTTTTGACTTGACGGCCGCCGAAACAAAATTGGTAAAAACCCGCGACTGGACAGGGATGGTGGAGGCTGGCGGCAACGTGTACGTGTTCTTAAAAATCGCGGCAGCCATTGGTTCAAATCTGCTGGAGGTAGGCGCAGAGATGCGTGGCGAAACTCTTACCCAATTCATGGCAACACGTCCACCACAAAAACGGTCAAAATAATGGGGCAAATAGTTGGTGGAATTGGCGTCAGTCACGCTCCATCTCTTGCTCGCGCATACGACGAAGGCAAAGGCGAAGACCCTGCTTGGCGCGACATTTTCAAGAGTTACGAACCCGCGGCCAATTGGCTCAAAGCGCTACAACCTGATGCTCTCGTAGTCGTCTACAACGACCATGTGAACCAATTCTTTTTTGACGTTTATCCAACATTCGCATTGGGCGTCGCCAACACCTTTGCGCAAGCTGACGAGGGGTGGGGGAAGCGACCTTTGCCAGACCTTCCAGGCGATAGCGATCTCGGCTGGCATATAGCAAGAAGCCTGGTCGCGGACGAATTTGACCCAACTATCTGTCAAGAAATGGTGGTTGACCATGGGGTTTATTCAATTTTGCCGTTCCTGATGCCACCTCCTTGGGAAACACCTATCGTCCCGCTAGCCGTAAATGTCATTCAACACCCACTGCCAACGGCTCGACGTTGCTTCAATATTGGTGCAGCAATAGGTCGCGCAGTCACCTCCTTTCATGATGCGCGAATTGTGATCATCGCAACCGGAGGAATGTCCCACCAATTACATGGCACCGACTTTGGTCACCTTGCCCCGGATTGGGACAACGAATTCTTAGATCTTCTGGAAAGCGACCCGGGGGCCTTGTGTGAACTGAACCATTTGGATTACATGCAGAGAGGCGGCGCTGAGTCAGTTGAGGTAATCATGTGGCTAGTAATGCGCGGCGCCTTGGGGGCACGAGTCCGCCATATTCATCGCGCCTATTTCGCCCCCATGCTTACGGGATATGGACTCGTTTGTTTCGAGTCAGACTAGATCGCAACTTTCGTTCTTCTGCGAGACCAATTCACGCACAAAGTGCAAGAGGTATCAATGACACTCATCGCTCGCGCCGATCAAGTCGGGAGCTTGCTCCGCCCTCCATCAGTGATGCAGGCATGGAAGGCATTCGCAGGGGGCGAACTGGGTGAAACAGCCCGACGTTCCATTGAAGACGACGCGATCCGCGCATCGATACACCAGCAAGAGGAAACGGGTATCGGTGTAATTACCGACGGCGAGTTTCGGCGAGATGTGTGGTGGTCTGGTTTCATACCGTACGTCGAAGGGATTGAACTATTCGAAGCCACCCAGTCGCCTTTCGCCAGCAACGTGGCCGAAAGGGCCGATGCCTATATCCCCAAACTGGTGCGTACGGCGAAGCGTTTGGGTCACCCCGGAAACGCAATTATGGGGGACAATTACAGCTTCGTTGCCGGGATCACCAACCGTGCTACAAAAGTCACAATCCCTGCTCCCAGCCGTTTCCATTTCCAATATGGGGTCAACGCGATCGATGAGTCGGTATACCCAAACCGAGAACAATTCTGGGATGACGTCACTCGGGTCTACAAATCAGAAATCGCTGGTCTGGAAAACTTGGGTTGTAACTTCATTCAAATTGACGACCCAATTCTGAGCTTTTTTTGCGACCCGACAGCTACTGAAAAAATGCAAAACGACGGTGAAAACCCGGAAGGCCTCCTTAAGGAATACATAGATGCAACGAATGCAGCGGTGTCTGAACGGGCCAACTCAACGACTGTCGGTTTGCATATTTGCCGAGGCAACGCGAGGTCGACCTGGGCGGTTTCTGGAGGTTACGCGGCCATTGCCGAACAGGTGTTCCCGCATCTCGACGTGGATGTCTTTTTTCTCGAATTTGACGATGAACGTTCCGGCGACTTTGAACCTTTGCAACTCATTCCCGCGTCTACTTCGATAGTGCTAGGCCTGGTTACTAGCAAGCGCTCTGAACTGGAATCGCCGGATCTATTGAAACGCCGGTTAGATCAAGCAAGCCAATATGCCGATGCCTCTCGACTCGGCATCAGCCCACAATGCGGGTTCGCCTCGATTCTCGAAGGCAACCTTCTGACGGAAGAAGACCAGTGGGCGAAGCTGCGGCTGGTGTCAGAAGTCGCAGAGGACTACTGGGCGAACTAACTATCCCTTTGCACGACGAGTTAAAGACGTCGTGGTTACCAAATGAGGTAACTAATTCTGGCCTCACAAGCGGTGTTTCTTAGCCAAACAACAGACGGTCAATCTGCTGTGCTTGTTCACTTGCGTCTCTCAAGTCAATGCCCCACATCGGGGGCTTCACGCATATTGAGTTGGCGTGTTCAGCGATGTTTTCGATTTCTTGGCCGACGTCATCAGATGTCCCGCATATAGCGAAGGTCTGGGCCGCTTCCAAAGGAACCAATTCGACACACTGATCGAGTGGAACCGAACGGCGGGCTTCTACCAGGGTGTCAAACAGTTCGCCGAAACCGTGCGCGTCGAAATATGAGCGGTAGCTCGGGATAGACCCGTAGAACGCCACGTTTCCGCGGGCACGGCGAGCGGCAACTGTTGGATCCGCGTCAATCGAAGCCGTTAACCAGAGCTGGATGCCTAGGTCCTCAAGATCGCGACCCGCCTTGGCTGCGCCTCGGTGAAACGCAGGTAACGCCCGTTCGACTAACCACCATCGTGACCAGATGGAATGGCCAATGAAGCCATCCGCGCATTCTCCCGCGAGTTCACACAAGCGTTCGCGCAACGAAGCGACCCAGATCGGGACTTGTCTCGCGTTGGGCCCGAAGTTGGGGTGAAGACCGGCGAACGACAGTTGGTAGTGCTCGCCGCGGTAGTCAGGAATTGAATCAGCGTTCGTTGCGGCTGATTCAAAAACCAGTCGGAGAATCTCAATCACTTCACGGATCCGACTTATCGGCTGAAGAAAGTCCTGACCAAAGAAATCTTCGGTCCAAGTTTGAGGAGCGGTACCTAGACCGAGTGTGAACCGTCCGTTACTGATGGCATCAAGCTCGATAGCGGCGCAGGCTGTTTCAAAAGGCGAACGAACGAATGCCATGGCTATGCCAGTTTCAAGTTCTAACGAACTGGTCGATGCTGCCGCCACGGCCAAACTCGCCCAGGGTGGGCCATAAACTTGATTTCCGACAATTCCGGCATAACCCCGGTCTTCTAATTGTTTGGCTCGCTCTCCAATAGCCCCGGCGTCTCCTCCGCCTATAGGGGCCCAACATTTCAACACCGGTTACTCCCTTTTGCCACCGACCACTCCCGGTCGGGTCGCGTGTCATTGGAATAGCTGTTAGCTATACCAGCCCAGTTCACAATGAAGCTCTTGGGATGGTTAGTTCTCGTCAATTGCGTGTTTCTTAAGGTCCCCTAGTTTCACCCATTCAAGCGTCGCTAGATGGGTTGCCCGCAAACGAACCCGGGGCGCGACGCCAGCTTCGAATGCTTCCTGCCACCGGGGAGCGCACAGACACCAAGAGTCACCATGTCGAAGACCAGAAAACCCCATCTCTGGGTGCGGCGTACTCAAATCATTTCCCGCATTTTTTGAATATTCCAAAAAGTCGTCTGTGACCACCGCGCAAACCGTGTGAACTCCGACATCACCAGCACCTGTGTTGCAGCAACCGTCGCGGTAGAAGCCCGTCACTGGGTCAAGGCTGCACTCCTCAAGTTCTGTTCCTAAGACATTTGCCGCCATAGCCGCAGCCCCCTAGTCACCCGATATAGAACATCAAAACTAGACAACATCGCTGTTGATAGTTCGTTACCGCAAAGCTGCGTCTTCGAAAAGATGATGTAATCAACGGTGACGACGCAAGTCATTGCGGTCTGGAACTTTGCAGACGGTGTTGATTTTAGAAGGGGAACATGATGGTTGATCAGCTACCAGAGGAACTTCGAGCCCTCAAAACCCGGATGAAGACATTCATCAACGACGTCGTGATTCCTCGTGAACCTGAACTGATGGGTGAAGACTCCAACTCTGAGAGAGTCGCTGCAGAACTCAAAACTGAAGCCAAGGAATCCGGGCTGTGGGCTCTCGGACACCCCGCTGAAATAGGCGGCGGCGGCCTTCCTTTCATGGATTTCGTTTATTTAAACGAAGTTATTGGGAGGTCTCACTGGGGTTCGTGGGCAGTTGGCAGCCTGTCTATGCAAGATTCGATCATGCTGCACCAGTACGCAAGCGACGAGCAACGGGAACGATTCCTAAAACCCCTAGTCGCAGGTGAAATTTATCCATCAGTCGGATTGACCGAACCCGAAGTGGCAGGGTCTGACCCCACACAAATGCAGGCAGTCGCGGTTTTGGACGGCGATGAATGGGTAATTAGCGGACACAAATGGTTTACCTCAGGCGCCAATCGCGCTGCGTTCACAACAGTGTTTGCCATCACCGAAGCCGACGCGGAAAAACACAACAAATTCAGTTCAATCATCGTCCCTACCGACACTGAGGGCTATGAGATTGTTCGAGTCGTGCCAACTATGGGCCACACCGGGGGAAATCATTGTGAAGTCAACTACAACGACGTTCGAGTCCCCTACGAAAATCTTCTCGGTGGGCGCGGGCAAGGGTTTCATATCGCACAAAAACGACTTGGTCCCGGACGAATTTTTCATTGCATGCGCTGGTTAGGGCAGGCGCAACGCGCGTTTGAGTTGATGTGTGAGCGAGCGAAGACTCGGTACGCCCATGGCAGTTACCTCGCCGAAAAGGGCGACATTCAAGCGTTGATTGCTGAGTCAGCGGCAGAAATTCAAGCCGCTCGGATGATGACCCTCGACGCGGCACGCGCCATTGATTCTGGGAGTGAAGCCCGCACCGAAATCAGTCTCATTAAATTCTGGGGAGCACGGATGCTTCATAACGTTATTGACCGCGCCATCCAGGTCCATGGAGCGTTAGGTGTCACAGCCGACACACCCCTGGAATTCATGTACCGAGAAGCTCGCTACGCAAGGCTTTACGACGGCCCGGACGAAGTGCATCGGATGGTCGTGGCTCGAAGGTTGGTACGCGATCCCTATGACGCTGTCCCGTGGGCCTAAGCAAAAATTTGAAGAACACCCAATTGCGGTTTTACAGCAGTGCGGATCGCAACAGAGATTTTCGGCGATCCGCGAACTCTAAAGATAATTAACGGCGCCCTCGGACTAGCCGTCCCGGTCGTGCACCGGTGAATTCACCATTTTCTCGGACAATTTCGCCTGCAACAACTGTTGCTTTATACCCGTGGGACTCTTGCATGAGACGAGCAGCTCCGGTGGGAAGGTCATAAACCATCTCGGGCGCGGAAATCCCAAGTTCGTCATAATCGAGCACGTTGAGATCAGCACGTTTCCCAACTTCCAAGGTCCCTCTGTCCCCTAAAAGCCCGTAGATCTCAGCGGTGTCGTGTGTCATAAGCTTGACCGCGTCTTCGATTTTCATCTTGGGACCGTTTGTTCGGTCGCGGGTCCAGTGGCTGAGCATGAATGTGGGTGTCGAAGCGTCACAAATCAATCGACAGTGCGCTCCTCCGTCGGAAAGACTCAAGAAAGCTCCGTGGTGGTTGAGTCGTTCATACGTTGGGTCCAGTGTGTGTTCCGCAAAATCAGCTAATGGGAAGAAAATCAATCCCTTTCCGCCATTACTAACAAGTAGGTCGTATGCATATTCGTAGGGATCGCGACCTTCTTGCTGAGCACGCGCAGCAACCGAATCGTCAGGGGCGGGCTCGTAGTTTGGTTCTTCAGACAGCGGGTACATCTTGTGGAAGCCGTGAGCAACGTCGTGGTTGAACCGTCCTGTGTATCCTGTGGATTCGGAAAGAATTTGTTGCTTTACGGAGTCTTTTAACAATTCGGCAGCTAAGTCAGCGCGTGACAGCGAGTCTGCCAATTGGACGTATGTGGGGTGCATTTTAAAGGGATGGAGCGAGGTCTCTAACCCGAACAGCAGCCCGGCTGGGCGTCCAGCAACCTGGGCTATGACTCTTCCCTCACCGTCAATTGGTGCAGATGACATTTCGAGTAGGTCACGCCATTGTTGGGGGTCACGATCTGCCTGAGACAGTGCATAGGTAACTGTGAGCCCGTAGCGGCTTGCGAGTTCACGCATCCATTCGATATCGGTGCTGAAATTGCCTTCAAGGCCTCCAAGCCCAATATCGGACGCGACTTCTATGACTCCGCCACCCGCTTCGGCCACGGCTTGGCCCAGAGCGATTATTTCTTCGGCGCCGGCAAAAGTTCCCGGGACGGGTTCTCCGTCAAGAGCGCGGTGGAGCATGGTTCGTGAAGAAGTGAACCCGAGGGCTCCCGCTTCGATTCCTTCTTGAACAATTTGCGCCATGGCAGTTAGATCGTCTGCCGTCGGTTCTTCGTTTCGGGCTCCGCGTTCCCCCATCACGTAGGCGCGAACAGATCCGTGAGGTACTTGCGCAGCGATGTCCATGACGCGCGGCATCTCCTCGAGAGCCGCCAGGTATTCGGGGAATGTTTCCCAGTTCCAGTCAATGCCTTCAGCTAGTGCAGCTCCTGGTATATCTTCGACTCCCTCCATAAGTTGGATTAACCAGTCGTGGCTGTCTGGTTTCGCTGGTGCGAAACCAACACCGCAATTGCCAAAGACAGTGGTAGTAACACCGTGGAATGACGAAGGGCTCATCTCGGGGTCCCATGTGGCTTGGCCGTCGTAATGGGTGTGGACATCTACGAAGCCCGGTGTTACCAGGTAACCAGTTGCGTCAATTTCTCGACGTCCCGGTCCCATGTTTGGCCCAACTTCTGAAATGCAGCCATCATCGATAGCGATGTCCGCTTTTCGTGCTTCAGTTCCGGTTCCGTCAACCACGTTTCCTGATCGAATCACCATGTCATGCATTGCGTCTCCCCTCATCTCCGAACCAGTCTATTGAATTTGCCGAACCTGTTTGAGAGAGAGCTGCGTCCCGTCGTTCCCCCGTCGATTTCTGAGCTGTGCTTTGATGCGTAGTTGTGCAGGTGGTGGAACTATGAGCCCACTTCGAGACGAGTTTCTCTCGACGGAAAAGTTGTTGGCGGAGACCTAGAGTTAAGAGATGGTCTGCGCTACCGCCTCCGCTCGCGAGAACTTTGATCGTGACGGTTTTGTCGTGATTGAGGATTTGTTAAATACGACCGAGCTTGAAAGTTTCGGCGCTGCGGTGGATTCAGGGGTACGGACGCGGGTAGGAGCCGATGATCGACAAGTCAGTGAGAAGTCTCTTTATGAACAGAGCTTTCAACAATGTGCGAATTTGTGGGAAGACAACCCCGAGGTGCGAGGCCTGACCTTTCACCAAGAGTTGGGAGAGATGGCTGCTTCGTTACTCGGCGCTGAGACCTTGCGCATTTGGCATGATCAGGCTTTGTATAAAGAGCCGGGGGGACGCGAGACAGACCCGCACCAAGATTGGCCGTTGTGGCCTATAGGTCCAGCTCGTCAAATCACAGCTTGGATTCCTTTTGAGGGATCGACCTTGGATGGTGGGGCGATGGGTTACTCCCCTGGTTCTCATCGATTGGGTCTCGCGAAGTTTTCCGACATCACCCGGGAAATTCGGAGCAAGCCATACCCATATTTTGATCACCCGGAGATGACTGACCTCGTGTGGGTGGAAGCACCAATCGGTTCAGTAGTTTTTCATCATTCCTTGACGGTTCACCAAGCACGCGCCAATACCAGTGACCACATGCGCCGTGTGTATTGCATTATTTATTTCGAGGATGGGTGTGTGCGCTCCCGGCCTCATTGGCATCAAAGCCTTGATCGGCAAGGAATCGAAGAGGGTCAACCAGTGCGGGGACCTGTAACACCTGTCGCATGGCCTCGACCGCGGGGTGATTTACCAGAACCTCCAAGAGAGATGGGATATCCACCCAGAACCGGTTTCCGATCCTGATATTTGCTCACTCCCGATAGTTAAGTATTCGAAGGTTCCGTCGTTTTAATGGGCGTCGTTCTCAGCTAACCCTGCTATCTGCAAGGCTTTGCGTTTAGCGCCGTCAAGGTCGTAGTGCCTGCGGGTAACAATTCGCTGTGCGTAGAGCCCTCCCCCGGCTTGAATATTGGTTACAGATTTCCATCCGCCGTAGCTGTCCGCTGTGAGATCCCGGATGGTGTGCATCAGTCGCGCTCTGTATTCCCCATCAACATCGGGCCCTGTTGACATGTATTTACGCGCGAGATGCCCTACTTCTTCGTTCTCAAAATCAGCGGGGCTGGGGGTGGTCAATACTGCCCCACCGGCGATGTCGTGGAGATGACGAACGATGTGGTTGTAGTTGGCTGCCGCGTGGAATTTCCCTGCATTTGTGTATAGCTCGTTGGGGAAGGCAGCTCCTTCAGGTCCAACACTGCAGTTATCAATCGCGGCTTCCAACGTTGCTCGAATCAGCGTGGCGTGGATGATCATCTCAGAGATTTTTTCTTTGACATGGGAGATGCCAGCTGTTCCGTTCGCTTCAGCTACCAATTGGGCTAACCCAACGAGCTGGTCGGCCTCTTCCACAAATGCTGAGAGGCCTCCCAGTCGTTCCCACAAGCCGAGGGAGTGCGCGAAAACGGCAGCAAAAGCAGTCTCACCGTCGAGAAAAATTCGTTCGTAAGGAACGAATACGTCGTCAAAGATCACGAACCCTTCGGGATAATGATGTTCCCCTGATACCGGAAATGACCGTATGTCCTCGTGGCGGGGCGCGTAGGTGGTGTTGATGATTCGCACCCCTTCTGCATTGACGGGCACCGCGCAACCTATTGACCAGTCTTCTTCGCCGGCTTTCATGGCCTTGGTGGGGATTGTTAGTAATTCGTGACCGAAAGAGGCGCCTGTTATGTGCAGCTTTGCGCCTCGGATGACAACGCCGTCTCTTTGGCGGTCTACGACTCTTACGTAGCTGTCGAGATCATGTTGTTTCGCGGGTGGCCGTGAGCGATCCCCTTTAGCGTCGGTAATGCACTGAGTTATTCGAATGTCACCGACTTGGGCTTCTGCGATAAACGCGTTCATCCGTTCGATGTAGTCAGGTTTCACGTCGTCCATTCGGCCTGCCGCGGTTTTCAACGTTTGGATGGACGTGTAGGTGACGTGCGCCATCATTCCTGCTTCATGTAGCAGCGGAATCATCTCTCGGAGATCATCGGCCGAGGAAGGAACAGTCATTAATGGAGAAGTCGCTTCGGGTGCTGGATCAAAAAATCGGTCGTAGCCCGCTGCTGTCGTTTCTACCGTCTTCCCCAGCAAAGGGTGCCCGGGAAGGTCATCCACAGTCTCGCCTTCGAAGAATGTTTGCCGCCCATCTCGAAGCGATTCTTTGTATTGATCACCAGTCAACATGTGGGTTCCCCCTCTGAAATATTCACCCTGTCTATTTGAGTTCAGGAATTATGTGCTTTAGGTCATTGCGCGCACATATGTGCCGATGTCGAAGTAGTCACGCCAGCAATAAATCTTGCCGTCGCGCATTTCAAACACCCCTGTGCACGGCAGATCAACCGATTTGTCGCCGGCTGTGGTGCGGTCCAGGCGCTCAGCGATGACAACGTCGTCGCACGAAGCGATATTTAGCAGGTCCCACTGAGTTTCAGTCCAAGGAGCAGTGAATTCGGCGATCATCGTGCGTACGTTCTCGCGCCCGGAAACTGGTCCGGTAGGCATATTGTGGTAGGTACCGTCCTCAGTGAAGTACGAGGCTAACTCGTCAGCATCAAGACGAGACCAAGCCGACACGAAGTCCCTTATAATTTCCTCATTTTGTTGATCAGTCACGTCTCACGTCCATGCTCACTTAGCCGAGTTTTGTTTTCACCTGGGGCGCCCCACCGTAACCCCGATGGGCAACGCTGTGCTTAGTGACTGCTGTCACGGAATGATTCCAGTTGGTTCTCGGTCTGCGAACGAATTGTTGTCGACACTCGTGGATCACGGAGGTCATTCCTAAAGCTGGCTCGCCCTAGGGGAGTTTCAGAAGCCACCGCGATGCAGTCGAGATATTTTCGGCGGAAAGTGAATGCCCGTGGGGATGCGTTTCCCATGTCACGTCAGCGCCTTTGGCGCCGACCTGGTTGAAGAATTCCTCTACGTCGGCCATCGGTGAAAGGCTGTCCTTGATCCCGTGCGCCGCGAATATTCGTATGTTCTGTGTCGTGTCGAAATCCCATTCCACTAATTCATCGGAGTAAACCCGGCAACCGAAAACGATCAACGCACGAACGTTCGTGCTCTTCACTTTGGACAGCGCCGCCAGCGACGCGAGGCCCGCTCCCTGTGAAAACCCCACCAATACTGTGTCAGCAGCGTCGACGCCCTCAGTGGCCTGCGCAGCTTGGACGGCATCATGAATAGCGAATCGAGCTCCGTTGAAGTCTTCTGGGTCGGGGTTCATTCGTGACACTGAGCGATAAAACGCATACTTGCTGGCTGCGACTTTTATCGGACCGTGGGGGGCACATATCCGGTAACGATGTTCGGTGTCGATCATCGCCCCCAGTTGGAGGGCTGCTGTCGGGTGTTCAGCGAACCCGTGAAGGACAACCATCAAGCCGCTCGCGCGTTGGTGTCCGTCGTGCCAGAGCAACTCGAGTTTATTTTCTGGCATCAGGCTCTCCGCTCACATAGTCAGCCTGAAAGGCCGCCGAGTTCGAACTTACAGATCAATGACTGCGAACGTCGCGGTCGCCACTGCCAATAACTGGCGGTCGGGTTCAGCATGGACCCGAGCCTCAACAGTGACAATCCTGCGACCTGCTTTGATCACCGAAACATCGGCTTCGATTTTTCCCGAGCCGACGCCTTTCAGGAAACGTGTTGAAACTTCGAGCGAAGCACAAATTTGATCTTCGTTCAGAACTGAGAACACTGCTTTCCCCATGGCGGTGTCAATCAACGTGAACAGAACTCCTCCCCCAACAACACCATTCGGGTTCAGGTGTCGTTCTTCCAAATCAAGTACCGCTACTACCTCGCCAGGGGATTTCACGTTGAGATCGAACCCCAGATACGTCCGCAACGGGAACTGTCCATAGTCGGGATCCGATGGGTCAAGTGCTTCAGTGGTCACCAAACCTCCAGGGTTGATTGGCTTTGGAACATTTCTTCTGACGCTACCCAAGAAACGGCGTTGAGGCTTCGAAGGTTCAGCTCACAGCGTTGGTGTAGAAAAATTCGAGGCGGGAGCGCATCGCGAACCTATGATCGGACTTCCATGACTCTAGGAATCTCCTATGTATCTTGAACTTTCCGCAGACGAACTTCTGACAACCACACGTGCCGTCCGAAAGCGCCTGGATCTGAATCGTCCTGTTGAACGATCGTTATTGCTTGAGTGCACAGACATCGCTTTTCAAGCACCAACAGGGTCGAACACGCAAGGGTGGCATTTTCTATTCGTAGAAGACCCCGAAAAGAAGCGCCAACTGGCGGATCTCTACGGCCAAGGGTTCGACCCCTATGTGGACGGCCCTTCGCGAGAATATGCGCCCGGTGACATTCGTGCACAGCGAGCTGAGTTCGTG
>Ga0066855_10000163_pt1 | contig 13906 bp, 11 predicted proteins | sample ETNtaG_14_FD_65604 | JGI IMG/M metagenome (GOLD analysis project Ga0066855, IMG submission 65604) | Marine microbial and viral communities from oxygen minimum zone, Eastern Pacific Ocean - ETNP201406SV73 | ecosystem: Environmental > Aquatic > Marine > Oceanic | place: Pacific Ocean: Eastern...
CGCTGCGTCGAGCAGCATCTCACGATCGGGCGATATCCGAGACAGTTCGGCCCTCTGCGAGGGGACAACGAGGCTGCCACGCATTCTCTCGAGGGGCCACGCGATTAGCGCGGCGGTGTCCAAGACCTCGCCTGCTGACATGCCCGGGCGTAGGCTGGCTGCGCTTTCAGGGGTCGCCTCCGCGCCTAGTCGGTGTCCGCGGAAAGCAACGTTCATGCCGAAAAGGAGGGACGAAGGTGCGTGTTCGGGGACATCACTGACTCGATAATCGAATGGGCGGGGGAATGGGGCCTGCTGGGTCTCGCCGTCGTATCGGCCTCCGAGGCAGCCCTTCAGCCAGCACCGCCCGACTTGCTGGTCATTCCTATGGTCCTAGGGGCCGACAGCTCCCTCGATATCCTAGCCATCGTCCTAGTCGCTACCATCTCAAGCGTGGCCGGGGCAGTAGGGGGCTATGGAATCGGTGTCTACGCTGGTAGGCCGATACTCGAGCGCTTCGCCAGTGATGCCACAGTTGCCAGACTCGATGCTCTGATGGTCAGGTACGGGTCTGCCGGTATCTTCCTCGCCGCTGTCTCTCCAATACCTTACAAGGCACTGGCATGGGCAGCGGGGGCCAGCAGGATGGACCTCAGGCTGTTCATCGCAGCGGGTCTCTTCGGCCGAGGGATAAGGTTCGGAATGGAAGGCCTAGTGCTGGGGATATGGGGTGGTGAGTTCCTCGTTCTGATTGAAAATCCACTCACTTGGCTGGTCGGCGGAATAGTCGGTCTGGCGCTGTTCATCCCTGTGATGGGCTGGTGGACGGGCCTAGCGGAAGTAACCGACAGCGAGTAACGAATCCTGACAAACGCGACAACCCACGACCCTTAACCCCTGCAAACGTCTCCGATTTCGCATGGCAAGGGTACCAGCGCGTGTCACTCGCACGGTTTCCGTGGTCGCCGTGCTGACCATCCTGCTAGTCGTTTTCGCCCCCTCAGTAGCGGCTGATCAAGAGGCTACGTGGGTGCGCATCTCCCCGGGAGTGTGGATGCTGGAGGATTCTCAGGGCATGCTGCACGAGCCGCAGCCCGAGGCAGGGTTGTTCCTCAGTCCGGTAGAGGGCCGCACGGTAGGGGTCGCCCTAGCTCAGGCCTTGGACGGGATCTGGTCGATAGACGATATCTGGTTCGCCCAGTCCGGAGGCCAGAGTCCCGTGGATGCCGGACAGCAATCAGAAGACGGACGACTCGTTCTCTCACTACCAGCTGTGCCATATGCCTCCGCATTTCTCGCGGTCGTCCTGCTCTCTCTCGCCCTAGTCTCAGCGGGAGACGAGCCGACAAGGGCGAAGATGGTCAGGTCCATGGGCCGCTTCTCGCAACTCAGGGTCACCGAGGGCACAGGCACGCTGGCTGGGAGTTACCAGAGGGGGCGCCTCGAGGGGTTCCTGACCGCACATCCCGGCTGCCACCTTTCAGGCATCATCCGCGCTCTGGAGATGGGCAACCACCAGGCCGTACACCACCTCCGAGTCCTCGAGAACGAGGACCGTGTGTGGTGCAGGCGTGACGGCCGCCTACTTCGTTACTACACTTCGGCCGTCGACCGCGCTGCGGAACTATCGAATCTACCACGTCCTGTTGATGCCAACCAGCTCAGCGACGTGGCTCTGATGGTGCTGCGCTCGATTGCTGAGCAGGATGAGGGACGCCCCTCTCCGACCCAGAGGGAACTCGCATCAAGGTTGGAGACCAGCCAGCAGCTGGTGAGCCACCACCTCAAGAGGCTCGAGTCGCAGGGGCTGATCGCTCGCAAGAGGAGCGGTCTGCGGACCAATCGCAAGCTAACCGACGAGGGTATGAGGCTGTGGGCGACTCTCGTCGAGCCCCTGTCATCGAGTCCTTGACAAATCCAATGACCCACTTTCCTTTAAGGTGCTAGAAGACGCCCTCTGGCCAATGTACAAGGCTGCCCCCGACAGAAACGCCCGACGCCAAATCCAGACCGGCCTGTTCCTAGTGGCCCTGATGCTGGGCTCAGGGTGCCTCGGTGCCACCGATGAGATCGTCGAGCAGCCCGAGCCTTCGGTGGTAATCGCCAGTGTGGTAATCGAGGGCTCGCCGACCACTGCTAGTGACCTGATTATCGCCAACGCCCTCATCGAGGAGGGCACAGCCCCCTACATCGCCAACTGGCGCCTCGACGGCGTGCTCGTCCAGACATCCAACAGTCTGACCTACGACGCGGGCTTCCTCTCTGTCGGGACCCACACCATCGAGGTAGAGCTGACTGATTCCATGGGTGCCTCTGTCGTGTCAGCAGTCATCTTCACGCTGCTTGAGCCCAACAGAGCGCCCACAGTTTCACTCGAGCTCCCCTCCGAGGGCGTCGCGGGAGTTCCCGTTGCTTGGTCCGTGGCCGCTGCAGACCCTGACAGCGACGTTCTGGTCGTTGAGGTGGACTTCTCAGATGGGACCACTCTGCGTGACCTCTCGGGTCAGCACATCTGGGGTGAGCCGGGCACCTACTCGGTGCGCGTCTCGGCCACTGACCCCTCGGGTTTCATGGCCACTGCTCAGGGGTCAATCAGAATCGACGACGCAGAAGCCCCCTCGCTAACCGTGTCGACCAGCCCCTCTCCACAGGGACGCATCCACCTCAATCTGGCCGGTGAGCTCAGCATCACCACCGTAGCGGAGGACCCTCTCGGTCCGGTTTCGATATCGATTGACTGGGGCGACGGCTCCACATCCGACCCGGCTCTGGTCGAGGAGTCGCACCAGTACTCCGAGGAGGACATCTATGTGGTCCGCGTGACTGCCACTGGGCCCACAGGGATATCCACCGAGCGCGTGTTCCACGTCGAAGTGGTCTCGGTCGCCGACGACCTTGAGGCCGCGCAGCTCCAAGAGGAGTTGGAGGGTGAGGCCGAGGAGCAGTTGGAGAACGAGATTGAGCAGGAGCTCGACCCCGACGGCGACGGCACTGTCGACGAGGTCACGGAGGCTCAGGGGGACTCTGAGTACGACTGGCAGTCAGACTTCGACTCCGACGGCGACGGCTACTACGACGACGACCAGGAGGTCGATGACTGGGTCGCCACCGACGAGGAATCGGTGCGCGACGAGGTCGGTGACGAGGAGGCGACCGACGCTATCCCGAGCGATCCTCTGATGATTGAGAGCAGCGTCGTCAACGAGGATGAGGGGCCCTCCGAGGATGAACTCGCCTCGATCCCCTTTGACAACGAAGCCAACACCGAGATCGTCAACCCGGTTTTCAACGAGGCGTGGGGCGATGTGGACGACGCCTCGATGCAGGAGCAGACCTACTCGCGCTCGATCTCACAGGTCACCGCCACATGGTGGAACGACAGCTTCTGGGAGGACTGGGACAACGACGGCGTGCCCGAGACTCTGTGTCACAGGACAATAGGGGTGTTCTGGTTCGACTCGGACGGCATCCCCGGGCCGGAACGCATCATCCTCGTGCGCACCACGCACTGTTCGCACGACCGCGACGGGGACGGCCATGACGACCTATTCTTCACCCGCTTCAGGGGCCTCGACCTAGTCGATCAGAACTCCGACGGCATACCCGAGCGCCACGATGTCCTGACTAGGACCGTGTGGACCTGGGACAATGGCACCTATGAGGACGTCAACATACACCTCTTCGCCCACGCTCGAACTGATACCGACCAAGACGGCAACCTCGAGCGCAGAGTGGTTCTGAACCGAGACCAGAGAATGGTCGACCAGGGTATCGGTTCGGTTCTGACGGCGTACTTTTCGCACTCCCGACTCATCCTGAGGGTCGACAGCAACGACGACGGCACCCCAGAGCGCTGGATGGCCATAGACCACACCTCATGGATCTGGGACCCCACCGAGGATGGTAACGCCGACCGCCACCGCGACAATCTACGCGCTGTGGTCACGAGAGACACGGACTCAGACGGCAGCGTCGATGTGGTTCGCGCGCTACACCAGAACACCGTCCAGTTCGACAACGACTCTAACGGCGTCATCGAGCTACAGTGGACATGGCGAGCTGGGGTCCTAAAGGTCGACACCGACCACGACGGTGACCTCGATTACACCGCCCGGATGCGAGGATGGCACCAGCACTGGGACTGGGGGATGGTCGAGCACCACATCCACCGATTCTCCCTGACCCGGATGATCGACGACGATGCCGATGGGATGCTGGAGTGGAAGCAGCGCACCATCCATATGTCCAACGCGACAGACTGGGACTTCGACCACCATCTCGAGCAGCGCGAGTCATACACCGCCACCCTGACGTGGTGGGACTCCAACGAGGACGGCTACGAGGAGCACATCTTCAGGCGGGTCAAGGAGACATATTACCTCGATCAGCACGCCCATGGTTGGACTAGCCAAACCGAGGAGACGCGCTCGATGGAGGTCTGGCGCAATTCATTGCAGCAGCCGCACGTCATTCGTATCAGGGTCTTCGGCCTGACTTCGTGGGACAACAACTCAGACGGCAGCCCCGACACCTACTCCTACCTGAGCCGGACCTGGCAGGCAACTGACGCCAACAACGATGGCTTCCTCAATCGCAGGGTGTTCCACCGCCACTACATGATGCAGAGGGACGACAACGCTGACGGCAACGTGACTTCCGCAGTCAATTCCAACATTTGGCACGCGAGGAACCTCTCTCTCTCGTCCAGCGGCAGCATCGAGGTTCTGCAGGAGGCTTACCTGTCGCATAACGTGCTCGAGTGGAACATCAACCCGCAGGGCCACGCCTACCACACTAACAGCACCTGGGTCGGCTTCCAGATCGACTACGTTGCTGGGACATCACAGGGCATCACCGTCACGGTGATTACAGTGGATTCCAATCAGGACGGCACGCCCGAATCACAGACCATCACCACTGCAGGAACAGGCAACCCCCCGTGACGAATCGTTATGGGGGGGCCGTCTGTCGTCACCCCGTCGCTTGTGTGGTGTAGACGGCCCATCATTCCGGGTTTTCGACCCGGCGACCCGGGTTCAAATCCCGGCACGAGCACCAATTATTCCACTTCATGAACATCCGTGGGAATGTTTCTGGAGGCTGCCTGCTCAATCACTATTCTCGTCCACTTGCTGGTCGGCGAGGGCATCGCTAGGATGTGCGAGGCCCCACTCAGGATCTTCTCGGTCAGGGTGTTGGGGGCCTCGACCCTGCCACTGTCAATCAGGCTCCTGTTGGCCTCACCCCACTCCTCGGAGAACACCGCTATCGGAACCGAGTTGTTGTCGGCCCAGCGCTCGGCCATGTAGTCGACGCCGCTCGCACCGCCGACGATAATCAGGTCCGGGTAGCCGTTCTCGTCGACCCATGACTCGACGGTGTCCTCGAAGACCATGAAATCGTAGAACCTGCTCGATCCGACGATAGCGAGATTGATAATCGCGCCGTCCTGATTGATGTCTAGGCCACCCACCCGCTCGACCACATCCTGTCCTGAAGGCTCCGCCATGTGCGTGTCGCAGGGGGGTGTGTGACAATAAATGTCCGCAAGTGAAGTGCGATTCACTCGTTTTCACACTGTTTTCTTCCGCTCAGTAAGAAGACAAGCAGAAGTCCGGCCATAATCACCGGAATGTTATATTCGGGCGCGAGTTGATATCGGACCGTCTGTTCGAAATGACCGAGGAACAGCAATGGCTCTGGATATCGAGGCTATACGAGCCGATTTCCCGATTCTGGGGCGCACACTGCCGAACGGCAAGAAACTCGTCTACTTCGACAACGCTGCGACCTCGCAGAAGCCGCAGTGCGTCATCGACGCCATGTCACGCTATTACGAGGAATACAACTCCAACGCTCACCGCGCCAACCACACTCTAGCAGACGAGGCTACCACCGCCCTCGAGAGCGCCCGCGAGCAAATCTCCTCCTACTTCGGGACCTCACCCGATCAGATGATCTACACCAGCGGCGCCACCGAGGCGATCAACCTAGTCGCCTACGGCTGGGCGAGAGAGAACCTCGGCAAGGGGGACGTTGTAGTCCTGACTGAGATGGAGCATCACGCTGACATCGTGCCGTGGCAGCAGCTCTCGATCGACAAGGGCGTGGAGGTCAGGTACGTGCCGATAGACACCGATTCATTCACTCTCGACATGGAGGCCTTTGAAGTGGCGCTGGAAGGCGCCTCGCTGGTCTGCGTTGTCCACATCAGCAATGTCCTAGGGGTACGCAATCCCATCGAGGACATCGTCGAGATGTCGCACTCCGTCGGTTCGCGTGTGCTTATTGACTGCGCCCAGGGAGCGCCGCATGAGACAATTGACTTCGACTCTCTCGGAGCTGACTTCGTCGCCATCTCAGCCCACAAGATGGCCGGGCCCACAGGAATCGGGTGCATACTGGTGAAGCGAGACGCGATGGCCGAAATGGGGCCGTTCATGACCGGTGGCTCGATGATCAAGCAGGTCACTACCGAGGGCTCGACTTTCCAAGAGGGCCACGCCATGTTTGAGACGGGAACACCCCGGATCGCCGAGGCGATAGGATGGGGGGCCGCTGTGGAGTGGCTAAATCAGTTCGACATGAGGGAGGTCCACAATCACATCAACGACGTCGCTTCGTGGACTGCGGCTCAGATGAGGGACATCCCCGGAATCAAGATCTACGGCGACCCCGAGAGGGAGGACAGCAGCGGGGCAGTCTCCTTTTTGCATGAGAGCATCCAGTCCCAGGACCTTGCACTGCTTCTCGATGAAGGAGGCTTTGCAGTCAGGACCGGACATCATTGTGCCCAGCCCCTGATGGATGCACTGGGGGTGCCTTCGACAAACCGTGCCTCGTTCTGGATTTACAATACCATGGGCGAGGCGGAGTCCTTTGTGGAGTATCTCAGTCAAGTGGTAGAGAGATTCGCCTGACAGGCTAGTCACGTTCAAGGCTGGCCGCTAGGACGCGGTGGCATGACCGGGGACAGGAAGTGGCCCGAGCACCTCGATCCGGTGGTCGAGGAGTTCCGCGCCTGTTTCGACGCGATGGAGCGCTACGAGCTTCTGTTCGGCTATGCCAAGCGGCATCCGTCAGCGCTCCCTCAGGAGGAGTGGACGGATGACAACCAAGTCCATGGCTGCCAGTCCAGAGCGCACGTCATCTGCTCTGTCGACAAGAGCGGGGGGTTCCTGCTGCGAGGGGGTGCTGACGCCCAGATAGTGCAGGGCCTGATGGCGGTGACGGCGATTGCCGTCAACGGCATGGTTCCATCTGAGGTGGCTGAGATGGAACCTGACTACGCCGAGGCAATGGGCATCCGCTCCTCTCTCACCCCGAGCAGGGCCAACGGCTTCCTGAATATGTTCAAGCGGGTCCGCGAGGAGGCTGCCCTGCTTCTGTGAGGTTCCACTATGGTAGAAGAATCCGAGATTATGCAGTCCTTGAGGGACGTAGAGGACCCCGAGATGAAGATGTCAATCACTGAGCTGGGGCTAATCTACGCTGTCAGGGTCGAGAAGGGCGACGAAGGTATCCATGCCGAGATTGACATGACCCTGACCAGCCCAGGTTGCCCGGTGGCTCCTGAGATCATGGCTGCCGTGCATCGCTCAGCACTAGCCACGGAGGGAGTGGACAGCGTCCACGTAAACCTCACATTCTCTCCGCCTTGGGACCCTCGAGTCCACGCCAGCGAGGACGCGAGGTTCGATTTGGGCGTGTTCTAGGCGGACTCGGCAGCGCTCACGGTGTTGGCCATCAGCATGGCAATGGTCATGGGACCGACTCCTCCGGGGACCGGGGTCATCCAGCCAGCGACATCGCCGACTCCTGGGTCGACATCCCCGGCGAGTCCGCCGTCTTCCGCTCTCGAGATGCCGACATCGACGACGAAGGCACCGGGCTTGATCCAATCCGCTTTCACAGTATGAGGCCTACCGATAGCGGCCACTACGATGTCAGCATCGCGACACAGCGCCGCAGCATCCTCGGTTCGCGAGTGGGCAATGGTCACTGTTGCATCCACTCCGCGCTGGGCCAGCATCAACGCCATCGGCATACCCACAATCCTCGAGCGTCCGAGCACGACCGCCTTGGCACCGCTGAGCCTAGCACCGCTCTCCTCGAGCATCACAAGGACCCCGGAGGGAGTACAGGGCAGCAGCCCGCTGGCGTCGCCCTGCACCAGCTTGCCGAGGTTGGCCGGGTGGAATCCATCGACATCCTTACTGGACGATATAGCCGATGCGATGACGAGTTCGTCAACCCCTTCGGGAGCGGGGCTCTGAATCAGAATGCCGTGCACTGAAGCATCTGTGTTCAGGTCAGCGACCACGCCAAGTATGTCTTCAAGCGTGGCGTTGGAAGGCAGGTCGATACGGGTACTCAGGATGCCGCACCTCTCGCAGGCCCGCTGCTTGTTGCGGACATAGACGTGACTGGCAGGGTCGTCCCCGGCGATTGCCACGGCAAGATGAGGGATGACCCCCCTCTCCCCGAGAGCCGCGACTCGCTCGCGCAGCCCCTCCTCGAGACTGAATGCGAGTGCCTTTCCGTCTACGATTACCGCGCTCATGTCAGCCCCCCGGGGCGGCTCGCCCTTTGACCTTTCACAGCCGTATTTTGGAGCCCCAGGAGGGAGTTGAACCCCCGACCGTCTGATTACAAATCAGATGCTCTACCGGGCTGAGCTACTGAGGCGCGCTCCAAGACGACGGACTCGGACTCTTGAACCCTACATCCCCGAAACGAGGGTCTCAGGGCCATCTTCATGCACTATGCTCCCCTCGACGCCACGTGCAACAAGCCCCTGAGAGCAACCTCAGGACCAACACAGTCCTAGCTGCATGGGTGTGCATAGCGCTAGGTAGCGGCATCATCCTCTCATCCGGTGTCTCTGCTTTCGCCCTAACCGTCGCCGCGCCACTAGCAATCGCTGGCATCGTGCTGCTGTTCGTCGGGCTAGGTATGACCGTCGAGGGGAATGTAAATCCCGAGAAGGTCGCTGCATGGGAGCCTGATTCCACCAAGATGCCAGATGCTGGCCGGGTGATGTACCGCATAGACACGACTCTGGAGTCCCCAATCAGGACCTCTGTGCTCTGTGGGAGGTGCGGCAATCTCGACTGGGTTGACGGACCCAAGCCGAAGAGTCACTCGTGCAGCTCATGCTCGACTCTCCTCTGGGAGTCCGAGGAGGAGTAATCGCCGCCCTTCAGGGCGGCGCATCGGCAAGCATCAAGTGGATGCCTCAATTCGGCAAGTTCCGAGGTGGTACGGTGGATCTGGGCAACAACGAGCGCCGGATGCTGCGTACAATGCTGTCAGAACCCTCTCGCTCATGGCCTCTGGAACAGCTCCTGTCGGCGACGGGCTGGGACGACCAGGTCCACATAGCTGGAGCCGGGGCAGGCCTCGAGGAAGCAGGCCTAGTCGAGGTCTCGGAGGAGCGAGTAAACTCCGTCTCACTGGGCGAAGAGGGCTCATCGGCCGCATCTGCAGGCCTCCTTGAGGCCCGACTGTGGGGATGGCTCAGCGAGCAGCAGCCAGACGGCAGGACGATGGCTGCGCTGTCAACCGAGTTCGAGCGCCACGAGGCTGGACCGGGAGTAGGGTTGCTCAAGGCCCTCGGCGTCAGGCTCGAGTCAGGCTCTCTTGTGGCTGAGGATGAGGGCTCGGTGGCTTCTGCCATTGAGCAGAGGTCCGCCTTCATCGAATCCCTATCGACCGGTCCCATCGAGCAGTCCGCACTGGACGCCGACATGGTAAGCCACTTCTCATCCCGCAAAGGTCTGATTGTATTGGAGGAGCGTGTTTCACGGAGCTGGGTTCTCACTGAGGCAGGATCCTCAGTCGATCCATCAACGCTCGAAGAAGTCGACCTAATCGGAGATGTCACTCCCGAGTTGCTCCAAGGAGAGGACTGGAGGGATGCGAGATTCAAGCCGTTCGACGTCAACGCCCCTGCCCCCACTCCGTCCGGCGGCAGACCGCATCCCATGCAGGCACTGATCGAGATGATCCGCTCGGTCTTCCTTGAGATGGGCTTCTCTGAGATTGAGGGAGACTTCGTCCAGTCGGCAGGCTGGAACATGGATTCACTGTTCATCCCTCAGTCCCATCCGGCTCGAACCATGCAGGACACCTTCTACCTCTCCGAGCCAGAGCAGGTCGAGGTCGAGCAGGAGTACCTCGATTTGTGGGCCAAAGTGCATGAGCACGGCCACGACACCGGCAGTAGGGGTTGGGGGGCCCCCTTCGACCAGGAGGAGGCGAAGAAGGCTCTGTTGAGGACCCACACCACGGTCAACACCGTCCGCCACATCGCCGAGAACCCGCACGAGCCCTGCCGTGTGTTCGGGATTGGGAGGGTGTTCCGCCAAGAGTCGATAGACCGGACGCATCTCCCGGAGTTCTACCAGATCGAAGGCATCATCCACGAGTCCGAGGCCAACCTGCCGATGCTCATCTCGACGCTCAAGACGTTCTACTCCAAGATGGGTTTCCCAGATGTCAGGGTGCGCCCTGCCTACTTCCCCTACACCGAGCCGAGCGTCGAGGTAGACGTCATGTGGAGAGGAGAATGGCTCGAGCTCGGTGGCTCCGGAATCTTCCGGCCTGAAGTCACAGAACCCCTTGGAACAGAGTGGCCTGTTTGTGCTTGGGGCTTGGGACTAGAGCGTTTAGCGATGCTCATTCTGGAGTTGGACGATATCCGCGAGTTGTACCAACCCGATCTAGAGCGCCTTCGGCGGATGCCAATCCTCTAATCATTATCACCGCCATCGCGAGCATGGCGATAATCGATCCCCCATTGGGGGGAATTATCTCATATGGCAGGGCTATCAGACTGAGGCCCTCAGCCGACTGCCCTGGAGGAGAACCAGGGTTACAACCTTCTGGGGGCGGCCCTATTCCTGGTCCCCAAGTCTCTCCATGCCCCGCACAGGGGTCGTCCTCTCCTCCAGAAGACAATTCGCCTCTGTAGCAGTTGATGAAGTAGGGGAATCCGATTCCACCTTCTCCGTTCTCCCATGTGCTGTGATAGTGATAGATGCCTTCTGGCCAATCTGGTGTGGGTGCATAATGGCCATTGCACGAGTCCAAATCACCAAGTCCAGAGACATACTCGTAGTCATCGATTCCGTTGTAGCCGGTCTCGCCTTCTTTGAGCCTGTATGACGAGGTCATCTCAGAGACCTCCCCATTCTCATCCCAGCCGACGAATCCGTAAATCGAGTAGCCGTCGAGGGCGAATCCGATTATCGGCGAGTGTTCGGTCACCATCCTCGATGATTCCATGCTGTAGTTCAACCAGGTCTGTTCACCCTCGGGATGCCAATGAATACAGTTGGCGTCGGCGTGATAGTGATACTCGCCGCCCGGCCCGGAGTGTCCGTGACATAGCCCCAACCAGACCTGTTGCCGATCTTCCTCATACGCTCCCTCTTGGCCGGCTACTGCATCACCTCCCGGTCCGTCTTCCGGCCCGTAGATCGCAACCCCATTGACAGCGAACGCAATATCTCCCCTCTCTGGTGCCATAGTGCAACCATCAGATGAAACACTTGGATTGCACATACTATCATTGGTAGGCTCCAACGGAATGACCCATGTTGAGTCTTGTTCGCTCGCACAGCAACCCGGACCTGAGTGGAAGTAGTGGTTTGGCAGGCCGTTGGAACTGATGGTAATGTTCCCGTCCTCTATGACGTAGCTGACATCACAGATGTGGTTGTCGAAACCAGACGTGTTGTAGTCATCGACTCCCGTGACCTGCTCGGTACCGTCGCACAGCAACGTCATGTCCCACCATTCCTCAGAACCAGTCTCAACTACGGGCTCTGGCTCTTCGTCATAATCGCATGAACCATCGTCCTCCTCGGCATCCTCATCGTAGTTGTTTGCCGCAGGGTCGGTGCATCCACGAGCAGGTTCAGGTTCCTCGTCATAGGTGCACGAACCGTCGTCCTCCTCAGCGGTCTCGTCGTAGTTGTTAGCCTCAGGATCGGTGCATCCACGAGTAGGCTCCGGCTCTGCCGCTGGCTCTGTGACTGTGATGTTGAATACCTCGGTCTCGCTCGAGTCAACCCAAGTCCCGCAGGTCCCTCGGACCGAGATGGTCAGGTTCTCCTGGATGTCTGAGATACCCACGTCGAACCTGCCATCCTCGTCGTATGGTAGGTTGAGGCTGAACTCGTCTATGTCGCCGTCAGACCACTCTAGATCGCAGGTATCCATGTTCTGATGGACCAAGACCCCCGAGACCGTGGTGCCGTTGCCCCGCTCGACGATTATCTCGTTGCTGCTGACCACGATTACCGTGTACCCCTCATCAGGGTACTCGATCATGAACGCAGCTGTCCACTTCGACTCTTGGCCGAGGCTGTCAATAGCCACAATCTTGACTGCGTGACTTCCAACTCCAAGTTGAGAGATGTCGATAATCAGATTACCATCGGCATCAATCTGATCCTGAATCTCGAATCCGTCGAGAGACACGGTCACAGTCAATTCGGCCATCTCCTCGTCTGTGATACTCAGACTCAGAGAATCGATGCTGCCGATGAGGATGTTAGTCGGAATATCGCCTTCGATCACTGGGGCGAGATTCTCGCCCTCCTTCTGGATATCGAAGAACAACACGCCTACCATCACGCTGACAACCATCAGTCCCGCGAGGAACAGTGAGCGGGCCACTCCAGCATCGACCATGTCCGCCCCATATGGGGCGGACTCTTGAAACGAACCCCTGAATCACTCGTCTGCTAGTGCTTTCAGATCGTGAAGGAATTCATCTGCTTCCCAGTTTATTCCCGAGTAGGCGACGCGCTTGCGCAGTTGCTTATCGAGGATGAAGGTCACTGTTGAGTGCCCGACCTCATACTGGCCCAAGGACTCCTCATGAGGGTCTGCCCCGCCGCCCTCACCACTGCTGCCAGTACCTTCGACTATGCATGACAACCAATCTCCACCCGGTCTCTCGTAGCCGTCATCGCACATGCAGTGGGCCCCGCTTCCTGAGCCCATTACCCAGCCACGTCCATCACAGTCCACGCCAGGGGGCAGGTTGCCGATGTCGGCGTTGCTGGCGGCCCAGGCAAGGTGAGTGCCAGCACTGAGAACAATCGATGAGATACTGTCTTGGGCCGGGGCCCAAGACTCGTTCTCAGCATCCCATACGTACAGTGCCCACGACCATTCATCATCCGACTGCCAGTCTCCGATGATTCCCTCACCCATGTCATAGCTGATGTTCGAACCACTGAAGACCTGCATTGCGAAGTCGCTCCCGTTCAGGCCCACTCCGGCTTCGTCATGGTGGAACGTTGAATTGTCAGGGTAAAGCACTGCGATTCGATTCGTCCCTTCCTCGGGCGGTTGGCTGGCGTTAATGTGCTCGTTATCCACTAACACGTTCCACGACCTGTACGTGTCTTGGAGGGTGGACGTCGATCCGGTCAGGTGGTGCCAATCGTAGCCCATCTGCTCAGTCCACTCGGCGAGGTGGCTGATTGTGTCACGAGCCGGGTCTATTGTGACTGAGACGATTACGACGTCATCGGAATAGCCACCTAGGTTCTGGTCGATGTAGTCTAGGTTGGCCGAGATGACTAGGCATACGTCGGGGCAGGATGTGTAGACGAATGCGACGATTACAACCTTGCCTTCGTATTCGGAGAGTGTGAACTGATCCCCGTTCTGGTCGAATAGCGTGAAGTCGGGTGCTTCGGGCGGATCCCTGTACTCGACCCCAAACAAATCGACTCCATCCTCAGATGCAATGCATCCCGGGAGCAGCAGGATGCAGGCAAGTAGTGCAGCGACCATTTCCTTGCGCATACTACTCCTCCAGCAGCAGGTAGATGTCTTCGAGGACCATCTCCGCATTCCAATCAGTGTCGCCCCACCAGACCCTCTGACGCATCTGCTTGTCCAC
>Ga0066855_10000173_pt1 | contig 13367 bp, 9 predicted proteins | sample ETNtaG_14_FD_65604 | JGI IMG/M metagenome (GOLD analysis project Ga0066855, IMG submission 65604) | Marine microbial and viral communities from oxygen minimum zone, Eastern Pacific Ocean - ETNP201406SV73 | ecosystem: Environmental > Aquatic > Marine > Oceanic | place: Pacific Ocean: Eastern...
AGTTCAAACAATTTTGGAAAGTGGCTATTGGAGGGTGTGAGATATTAATGTGAGTTTGAAGTCCGACGCCATCAATGGGAATCCCATTAGCTCTAAAGTCATCAATCATATTCGTTACTTGGTTGACTTTCGCAAAGTCAAATTCGAGATTGTAATCGTTGTAAAACAATTTAACATCAGAGTCTACTTCACGTGCCCATGTGAAACATTTAGCGACATAATCTTCACCCATTCGCTGTCTGAAAACAGCATTTTCTGCTTGATTTGTGAAAGCTTCATTAACAACATCCCACCCTGCCACAACAGAAACTTCTTCACCATTAATGATTGTTTTTTCTTGCGCAAAATGAGTAACGGTTGCTTTAATGTATGTCTCAATTAAATTTTCAAATTCCTGGTCGCTGCCATCAAAATTGTTTAACCAATTCGGAATCGATGCATGCCAGACTAATGCGTGACCAAAAACACGAAAACCATTTTCTTTGGCGAAATTTACAATGGCGTCACCAGCGCTAAAATCGTACTGATTTATCCCTTTGTAAATTGTGCCCATTTTCATTTCATATTCTGCGCTTAGGCTATTGAAATCTCTTTTTAAGGCATTGCTGTATCGGGGGTTTTGTGTGATGTTTTTGGCTTGAAGAGACATTCCAATTGGAAAAGACGCAATGTCTTTTAATGCGATCACAGGCTCGTAGGTAAGAGGTCTATTTGTTTCATTATCTGCAAGATAATTTATTGTACCGGTTGTATTGATTTTTAGTTTGTATCCTTGTCCCGGTTGCATATTGCCAATAGCGTTAAAATTTAAGCCGGGGAAATAGGCCATCCCTTCGAAATCTTTAAGAATAATTAAGTTTTCATTATCCGTTAAGCCTTGCATTACTTCTTCTGCCGAAGTGGGTACATCTTTTAGATAAGAAACGGAATTCCATCCCGACTCAATGGGAATCTCATGTTCTTCAGGCTGCATTTTTAATCCACATATTTCAAGGATATCCGGTGCGTTTGTTTTAATTTGATAAGCTTGTCGGAAATCAAGTTCACCGATACCATTAAAATCCCATTCTGTTAAATATGCATCACCATTATTATTTTTCAGGATAAGTAAATTATCATCGATGGAATTCATAACTACTTCAGCATCCATGTTCTCAGCTTGAACATAGGATGAATAGTTAAACCAACCACTGGGTAAATGAATCTGTTGACAGTACTCATCCGTTGGGTTCGTTTGACAGATAGCAGCCAAATGGAACAATAAGGTGAAAACGAATATGGGGGTATTTATTTTCATAACTAAACTTATTTAATGTGTTTCTACAAAAAATAGAATCATTAGTCTACGATAAAGTTACGATTTATTGAGTGAAAAGACACATGGTCCCAAATAATAAAACCCCCACTTCGCTGAAGTAGGGGTTTTTAATCTGTGGAGATGCAGGGAATCGAACCCTGGTCCAAACAAGGAACCTGAAAGCTTTCTACATGCTTAGTAATCGATTAATTTTCGAGTAAGACCGGGAAGAAAACATTCCCAAAATCAAACCTTATCCTCTTAAATTCGCCTTTAAGTCGAGACCTCCTTATTGGCTAGTTCATCCTTTTTTTGATGCTCGGTGGGACTGAAGCGATAAACCTTCTTTAATCCTCAGAGCAAAAGCTGTTCTAATCCTAGATTAGGCAGCTAAAGCGTAGTTAGACTCGCCGTGTAAAAAAATGTGAATTGGATATTTACGAGCCATCTCACCATGCTCGGCATGCTTACAGACCTATTCATCTCGCTGTCAAAGCCAGTCATCCCCATAATGTTAAAGAACTATCGCAAATATACGGCTTCAGTTTTCGGTATGCAATTTTCACAATGTCCATATCTTAATAACGTTAACCGTTTTTTAGTAGAAAATGACTTAACATGATTTACTTTTTACGACTAACTATTTAATCTGGACATTTTCGTATTTTTGAAGCATAAAAAATAATTTTTCAATGAAAATAGGAATACTTAGAGAAGGCAAGACCCCCCCAGATAAACGCGTGGTTTTAACTCCTAAGCAATGTGTAGAAGTTAAGCACAAATATCCCAAATTAGAATTAGTTGTTCAACCAAGTCCTATTCGTAAATTTTTGGATGCCGAATACACTGCATTAGGTATTCAAATACAAGAGGATCTATCAGATTGTGATGTTTTAATTGGTGTGAAGGAAGTTCTTAAGAAGGATCTGATTGCAGAAAAAACATATTTCTTTTTTTCGCATACAATCAAAGAACAGTCTTACAATAGAGATCTACTTCGCAAAATGTTGGAATTAAATATAAGGATGGTAGATTATGAAGCTCTAACCGATGTCAATGGAAAAAGATTGGTTGGTTTTGGAAGGTATGCCGGAATTATTGGTTGTTATAATGGCTTTTTAGCTTATGGTAAGCGAACTGGAAAATTTAATTTAAAGCGAGCCTATAAGTGTGAAGATCGAAAGGAGATGGAGTCGGAATTGAAAAAAATAAAGCTACCTAATATAAAGATTATCATAACCGGTTCCGGTAGAGTAAGTAAAGGAGTTTTAGAACTTCTTAATATAATTGGTGTAAAAGAAGTCTCTAAAAAAGATTTTTTGAATAATAATTTTGAAGAAGCAGTTTTCGTTCGTCTCACTACGATGGATTATAATACTCGTATTGATGGAACAGAGGATAGTAAGACCGACTTTTATGCCAATCCAAAAGAATACCAATCAGATTTCATGAAGTATGCTAAGTTGTCTGATTTTTTTATTGCAGGACATTATTATGCTGCATATTCACCCTATTTGTTTACGAGAAAGGATGCTAAGTCGCTAGATTTTAAAATTAGAACCATTGTTGATATTTCTTGTGATGTTGATGGTCCGATAGCAAGTACTATTCGTACTTCAAGTATAACTGATCCTATTTATGGGTATAATCCTGTTACAGAGTCAGTAGATGTGTTTAATAAAGAAGAGGTAATTAGTGTTGTAGCTATTGATAATCTTCCCTGCGAATTACCTAAGGATGCTTCTGAAGATTTTGGTCATGAGATGATTAAACATGTATTACCTTGTCTCTTAGGAGAAGATGTTGATGAAGTAATTGCAAGAGCTACAATTTGTAAAAAGGGAAAGCTCACAGAAAATTATTCATATTTACAGAATTATGTGGATGGATGATCGATTTTTATTACATAAAAACGTGTTCATTATATTATGTAATAAAATTCAATATGAAAAAATGGATATTAATCTAAAAAATGAGTGATATCACCTATATGTTTAGTCTACTTTATTACATAGATTTGTAAGACATTTTAATCCTGGGGGGGGTTAGAGTTTACTTCGAAAGGCTCGTATGAAAATACGGGTCTTTCTTTGTTTAGTACAGTTCATAACATAATTCAAAAGAACTGTATCAAAACAACTATAAATAAGCCGGTTGATTTGAATTATTGGAACCTACTATAGCTTGTATTTAAGTTATTCTATGATAAATTAAATAAAGCTATATAGAAATTGTTTATAAATTTTCAGATTAGAATTTGTTGAAATTTCATCAATAGTTTGGAGTTAATATTCATGAAAATGTAATTTAATCCGGATGCCTTGTATTCAGAAGATTTAAGTTCTAAGAAGTAACACTGAATAAATCAATTTTACCTAAAAAATGAGTGATGTCACCTATATGTTTAATGTGTTTTTTATATACATTTGCAATACATTTTAATCCTAGGGGGGGGTTAGAGTTTATTTTAAAAGACCTGTACTTTGTACAGGTCTTTTTATTTTTAAACTGTTGATTAGTTAAGCTTTATTAGAAATTAGGCTTAAGCATAAAAGTTTGATAGAATTTGTCAATAATTTCCAAAACTTCACTAGGAGAATCCACTACTGATATTAATTTTAAATCTTTTTCACTTATGGTTTCTTCTTTAAGAAGTGTTTGTTTAATCCATTTGATTAAACCTGACCAAAAGTCAGTACCTACAAGAATGATGGGGAATTTGTCTATTTTTTGAGTTTGAATGAGTGTGAGGGCTTCAAACAACTCATCTAAGGTTCCCATACCTCCAGGCATCACAACAAAGGCCTGAGAGTATTTCACAAACATTACTTTTCGAACAAAAAAGTAATCAAAATCAATATTTTTATCCTTGTCTATGTAAGCGTTACTTGTTGCTTCAAAAGGTAAATCAATATTTAATCCTACGGACGGAGCACCTCCCATTTTAGCGCCCTTGTTTCCTGCTTCCATTACACCAGGACCACCACCTGTTATTACTCCATAACCGTTTAATGAAAGTTGTTCACCAATTTTAGTGGCAAGTTTGTAGTAGGTATTCTCGGGGGTCATTCGTGCTGAACCAAAAATAGTTACACAAGGGCCTATACGTGTCATTTTTTCAAAGCCATCTACAAACTCTGACATTATTTTAAACAGTTGCCAGGAGTCTTTGGTTTTGATTTCATTCCAGGTTTTTTGCTTGAATACGCGATCTAATCTTTCTTTATTCATCTATAAAATGGATTATTATTCATTTCAATATAATGATTTTTTTTGTTAGTGATCAGTGAAATGCATTTGAGTTTAGCAAAAAAAAACTCCACATTGATGAGGAGGCTCTATATAAGGATTAAGTTATTTAGTAGTTCGTTGGTCTTCTAACTTCTGCAATATATTTTGCTAAGCGCATTACCTGACGAGAATAACCGTATTCATTGTCATACCAAACATAAAGCACAACGTTATTACCATCTTTAGAAACTATTGTAGCCGGGCTATCATATACTGAAGGAGCATTGTTCCCTACAATGTCAGTAGATACCAATTCATTTGAAATGGAGTAGTTTATTTGTTCAACTAAGGAGCCTTCCAGTGCCGCATTTTTCATAATATTATTCATGACCTCAACCGAGGTAGTTTTGTCCAAGGTTAAATTTAAAATTGCCAGAGAACCATTTGGTGTCGGAACACGCACAGCATTCGCTGTAAGTTTACCCTCTAAATCGGGAATTACTTTCACTACAGCTTTCCCGGCACCTGTATTTGTAATTACCATGTTAAAGCTGCTGATCGACCTCTACGTTCTTTTTTGTGCATATTGTCAACCAGGTTTTGGTCGTTTGTATATGCGTGAATAGTTTCTATATGACCTTTTTTAATGCCTAAATTGTTGTTAACTACCTGAAGGATCGGTGTGATGGCATTGGTAGTACACGATGCTGCCGAGAAAATATTGTAAGAACCCAAATCGTATTCTAAGTGATTCGCACCGAAAACTATATTGGGAACTCCATTTCCGGGAGCTGTTAATAAAACTTTAGAAACGCCTTCTGACTGTAGGTGCCTGCCTAAAGCTTCTTTATCTCTATATGCTCCTGTATTGTCAATCAATAAAGCATTGTCTATTCCATAGGTAGTATAGTCCACTTCATCAGGATTAGAAACTTTAATTAATTTTACAGATTGTCCGTTAATGATTAAAGCTTTGTTTTCTAAATCAGCAACTACGGTGCCGGGAAATTTACCATGCACAGAGTCTGTACGAAGTAGAGAGGCTCTTTTGATAATATTTTGATCGTCGTTATTACGTAAAACAATGACTCTCAAACGCAATTGCTCACCTTTACCTTCTTGAGTCATAAGCTCGCGTGCGAGTAAACGCCCTATTCTTCCGAATCCATACAACACAACATCTTTTGGAGTAAAATTTGTGCTTTCCTTTTTTACAAAGTGTAATTTATCAGCGACAAAAGATTTAATGTCGACGTAATTTTTGTTTTCATTAATCCATTCAAAAGTCATTTTTCCAATGTCAATTTTTGAAGGAGGTAAATCTGATTCGGAAATTGTTTTTGCAATCGCTAAGGTTTCTCTAATATTAATCGGTTTTTGGACGAATTTATTAGCGTATTCGTGAAGATTTAAGATTTCACTAGATCTTTTATCAATTAATTGGTTCCGGAAAATAATGAGTTCTATTGATTTTTCAAAAGATAAATCACTTGTGATCTTAATAAGCTCAATTGCAGCTCTTTCTTCAGAAATTCGTTCTTTTAATTCTTCTTGGTAGTTTCTCATAATCTTATCTGTAAATAAATTCTATTTTATATGTCGCAAAATTAGGCTATTTTTAAATATATACAAAGTTGTTTTACATCATATTATTCTTTCCCAAAGATTAACTATTGAATTTTGCTCAATTAATCCTATTTTCGTTTTTCTAGTTATATATTTTATGAAGTTAACTTTTAGTAAATACCAAGGTGCTGGAAATGATTTTATTATGGTGGACAACCGGGATAAAAATTATTTTTTAAATCAGGCACAAATTGAACAACTGTGTGGTCGCAGATTTGGAATTGGTGCTGATGGGCTTATTCTATTGGAGAATGGTCAGGGCGTAGACTTTCAAATGATCTATTACAATGCCGATGGCCACGTAGGAAGTATGTGTGGAAATGGAGGCAGATGTGTGGTTGCTTTTGCCAGACAGCTCGGGGTAATTACTGATGATTGTGATTTTGTTGCCTATGATGGTTTACATAGTGCTAAATGCATAGAAGGTGATTTGGTGTCATTAAAAATGACTGATGTTCGCTCCGTAGAAAAATTGTCTGATGCATGGAGGTTAGATACGGGTTCACCACATTTAGTAATTTTCAAGGAAAACATTAAAGAAATAAATGTTAAAGAATCGGGTGCAGCCATCCGAAATTCTGAAGATTTTGTGGAAGAAGGAATAAACGTAAATTTTGTTGAGCACAAAGGAGGCGAGCTTTTTCTTAGAACTTATGAAAGAGGCGTTGAGGATGAAACATTAGCTTGTGGTACGGGTGCTACGGCTACGGCTATTGCAGCCTTTGAGGCAGGAGTAATAAATTCAGAAACTGTAAAAGTAAATGTTTTAGGAGGTCAGTTAGAAGTTAGCCTTTCAAAACAAGAAAATTTATACAGCGATATTTATCTTATTGGAGGTGCTAAATTTGTTTTTCGAGGAGAAGTAGATGTCTAAATTCAGATTGAAATATAGAGCTCTAGAACCTGAAGATGTTATGTTATTATACACTTGGGAAAATGACCTTGAAATTAATCAGGTTAGTCTGTCTAAAGTTCCTTTTTCGAAATACATTTTGGAGCAGTATATAGCTCAGGCGCATCTGGATATTCAACAGGCGGGTCAATTCAGATTTATCTTAGAAGATGAGTTGAAAAATGCTATTGGTTGTGTAGACCTGTTCGATTATGATGCTATTAACAGAAGAGCTGCTATTGGGATTATCGTAGATAAAGAATATAGGTCTAAAGGATATGCCTCTGAAGCTATAGAGTTAATGAAAGATTATGCTTTTAATAGTTTGGGAATGCATCAATTGCATTGCAGTGTTGGTGTTGATAATCATGCGAGTTTAAAGTTGTTTAAAGTGGCAGGATTTGAGCAAATAGGCATTAGAAAAGATTGGTCCTTTAGAAATGGTTCTTTTACGGATGTAGTAGAATTACAATTTTTGAATAAATAAGTTTGAAGAGTTTACTACAATATGTTATTGTTTGCTTCAGTATCATTTTATTGACCTATATGCTTGGTTTTTGTGGTCAAAGATCCGATCAGGACATATACTTAAATTTATCAGATACTGTTGATTACGTAGGTACAGAAGTTTGTAAGAATTGTCATTACGATAAACACCAAACTTTTACTCATACCGGAATGGGGCAATCTTTCAATCTGGCGAGTAAATCTAAAAGTGCTGCAAATATTCATTCCGATTCTATACTTTATGATGTTCATCGTAATTTTTATTATCATCCATTTTGGGATCAAGACAGTTTAATGCTTAAAGAGTATCGTTTAAATGGTGACGATACAATTCATAACCGTATTGAAAAAGTCGATTATATTATTGGTTCCGGGCAGCACACCAATTCCCATATTTATGATGTAAATGGTTATTTACATCAAGTGCCTTTTACTTATTATACTCAGGATGGGCGTTTTGATCTGCCTCCGGGTTTTGAAAATGGATTTAATTCTCGATTTAATCGAAAGATAGGGCTGGAATGCATGTCTTGTCATAATTCCCTACCCGATTTTGTGTTGGGATCCGAAAATAAATTTGAGAAAGTTCATTTAGGGATTTCTTGCGAAAGCTGTCATGGACCGGGAGAACTCCATGTAGCTGATAAGATGAAAGGAGATATTGTAGATACCTCTTTGTATATTGATTATACCATTGTGAATCCCGGAAATATTAGTACTGAACTACAATTTGAAATTTGTTCGCGATGTCATTTGCAGGGAAATGCTGTTTTAGAGGAAGGGAAATCATTTTTTGATTTCAAACCTGGTATGCATCTCGAGGAAGTGATGAATGTATATCTCCCTAAATATGAAGGTGATGATACATTTATTATGGCTTCGCATGTAGATCGTTTAAAAATGAGTTCTTGTTTTATTCAGTCTAATGGTGATCTAAGTTGTGTTACCTGTCATAATCCTCACATTAGTGTAAAGGTTACAGAGGATGATATATTCAATAATACTTGTAAATCTTGTCATCAGGTAAATGAACTCCATAAAAGCGAGCAAAGGGTAAACTGTATTGCATGTCATATGCCTAAATCGGGTTCTAGTGACATCCCCCATGTAAGTGTTACTGATCATAAAATTTCAATTCCACAGAAGAAACAACAACCTGACCAGGGAGTATTAAAAAAATTCATAGGTCTTTATTGCGTAAATAATGAGGCACCATCAGAATTAAGTTTACTGAGAGCATACTTGCAACAATTCGAGAAATTTGAACAGGAGGCTTATTATTTAGACACTGCGTTTACCTATTTATCTAAGGTAGATGAAGAGTTGTGCCTGAGAGAGTGGATTAAGTATTATTTTTTCAGAGCTGATTATGCAGCTCTAGTAAAATGGTTTGAGCAGGTAACTTTCAATCAGCGATTAACAGAATTAAATGTTCAATCTTACTCAAATGATGATGCCTGGGCATGGTATCGAGTCGGAGAGGCTTATTATAAGTTGTCTGAGTGGGATAAAGCCTATCGATGTTTTAAACAAGCAGTGGTTTTAGCACCTTATCATTTGGATATCCAAAATAAGTATGCCATGGCGCTGTTGAGAACACAAAGATTTTTAGAGTCAGCACAAGTGTTTGAGTTTATTTTAAGAGAAAACCCTAATTTTGAAAAGTCTTATGCAAATTATGGCTACTTATTAAGCTTACAGGGTGAGTATGATAAAGCCGCAGAACTTTACAGAAAGGCGATTGCTTTAAATCCTGACTTATTATATGCATGGCTTAATTATGCGGCTTACCATTTGCATTCAGAGAATATAGAAGAGGCGAAAAAATGTTTGCAGGAGGTTTTGAGAATTAAACCGAATCATCAGCAGGCAAAACAATTATTGAATCAACTTAGATGAGAAAAATACGATTTAGAAGTACGACGATATTGAGTTTTGTAGCTGTTATTATGGCTTGTTTTATTTATCAGCAAATCTTTTCACCTTTAACTAAAAGCAGTCAAATTATTTTTGTGCCTACCGGCACTAATTTTGAAGTTTTAAAAGATACACTGAAGTCTAATGACTTACTAAAAAATGAAACCCTATTTAATTTGTTTTGTTCTAAGAAGAATTACAATACAATTCACCCGGGCAGGTATTTTATAAGTGCAGAAATGGATGCCAATTCACTAGTGAATATGTTGAGGTTAGGGGCTCAAAAGCCCTTAAACATCATTTTTAACAATACCTCAACGATTCAGGATATGGCGGGTAAATTATCTTACCAAATAGAAGCCGATTCACTTGCTTTGATTGAAACCTTTACGAATGAGATGTTTTATGCTACTTATGGTTTTAATGAAGCTTCAATACGCAAACTTTTTATTCCGAATACTTATGAGGTATATTGGACAATAACACCAATAGAGTTTTTGGAGCGTATGCAAAAGGAATACAATCATTTTTGGACGGTAGAACGGTTGGTTAAGTCAAAGAAATTAGGTTTAAATCCACATGAAATATCTGTTTTAGCTTCAATAGTTCAAAAAGAAAGTTCAAAAGCAGACGAGCAGCCTATAGTGGCCGGACTGTATTTGAATAGACTAGATCAGGGAATGAAACTGCAATCGGACCCTACGATTATTTATGCCATGAAAGAAAGAGATGGTTTTGACATCACAATTAAGCGTGTGCTTAATAAAGATCTGAAGATTGATTCTCCATACAATACGTATCGTTACAAAGGTTTGCCACCAAATCCTATTTGCATTCCTGAAATGTCTTCTTTATTGTCTGTACTGAACTATAAAAAGCACGATTATGTCTATATGTGTGCTAAGGAGGATTTTTCAGGTTATCATAATTTTACTAAATCCTGGTCGGAGCATAAAAGAAATGCGAAACGCTTTCAAAATGCTTTATCTGCTGAAGGAGTGATGCGCTAATGATATTCAAGAAAGGAGATAAAGTTGCATTTTTAAACGAACCCTTAAAAGGAGTCGTAGTTGATTATATTGACGATTCTCATGTTTTAGTTGATTGTCAGGGGATTGAAATGGATGTTTCTGCCCAAGAATTAATACGCATCACTTACATTCCAAAAGTTGAAGGGAAACACATATTCCCTGTTAAAAAGGAAGATCGAAAAATAGATGAGTTACCTGATCTTGATAAGAATGCCAACGATTATAGTAAGTTGTCGGTAGGAGATCAGGTGAGTTTTATGAGCGATACTACACAAGGAATAATCGTTGCTATTATTAGCGATAGTGAATATGAGGTTGAAATAGAAGACGGATTTACCATTCCTGCAAATCGTTTAGAAATAGAAAAGATTCAGGTGAAGGATTTTGAAGTAGACGAAAAGGGATTGAAAAGTCAGATAAAGAAAGATTTAAACAAGGAGGCAAAACAAGAGTCCAAATCTAATAAAGAGCCCCAAAAGTTTTTTAATCACCATGAAATAGATTTGCACATAGAGAATATAACAAACTCATGGAGTGGCTTATCAAATTTTGAGATCGTAACGCTTCAACTATCATATTTCAGAAAAAGACTGCATCAGGCACTAGAAAATAATGAGGAATTTTTAGTAGTTATTCATGGTGTTGGAAAAGGAGTACTTAAACAGGAAATAGATAAGCACCTTTCACAGTTCCCTAATATTACAGTTAGACCGGCAGATGTGAAACTTTATGGCATGGGAGCTAGTGAAATAAGGATTAGTTAGTGACCAGTAAAGAGTTCTCAGTTGGCAGTTTTAAATTATCCATTGTCAATTACCCATTCATTCTACCTAGTACCTAGTGCCTACTACCTATTCAGCTCTCAATCTATTCATCGACCAATTATCGATCATTCATTATTAATTATTAATTAATCCTTCGTAGTTTTGTTATGGAAAAGCTCCCGACTCTATCGCTTCTTAACAGAAGAGGAAAGTCCGGACAACATAGAGCATCATACTAGCTAACGGCTAGGCATTGTTTACAATGACAGCTAGTGCAGCAGAGAACAACCGCCTTCGGGTAAGGGTGAAAAGGTGAGGTAAGAGCTCACCAGTACTTTAAGTGATTAGAGTAGCTGTGTAAACCTTATGAGGTGAAAAGTCATGTAAACCAGGGTTTCCTTAGGGAATAAGAGTTGCTCGCTCGATCTTGGAGGGTAGACTGATAAAGATGCTTAGTGATAAGTATCGTAGATAAATGATAGGGGTCCTTTCGGGGATGACAGAATCCGGCTTATGACGGAGCTTTTCTTTTTTTTTACTCACTGACCTGTTGGTAGTTTTCAATGGTCAATTAATAATTCAAACCTCCCCTTATCGGAGTTCCATTTCCCAAAAGGAGAGTTGAGCATTTCATTCATTTTTCCGCCATTTTTTAGGGCTTCTGCTTCCAGGATATGAAAATCAGAAGTTTCGTCAATCCAGAAAATACGATCGGCTATTTGGAGTGCTGTTGTCCAATCGTGGGTACTCATAATAATAGACTTACCCTCTTCCCTACTAAATTTCTTCAAAAGAACAGCCAACTCCATGGTATGAGCCAGATCTAAAAAGGCAGTGGGTTCATCTAACAATAAAACATCGGTTTGCTGAGCCAAAGCTCTGGCCAAGATGACTCTTTGTCGTTCACCATCACTCAGGCCTGACATCCAACGACCTACATATTCCAAAGCACCGACTTTTGATAAACTAGCTTCAATAATCGCTTCGTCTTCTTGCTTCAATTTCGCATTCCAAGATAAATACGGATAGCGACCTGTAGCCACTACATCTTTTGCTTTCATAGTTACATCACGAAGCGAATCGGTTAAAACCACCGCCATTTCTTTTGCTTTTTCTTCTGCCGAAAAAGCCTCTAAATCTTTTCCTTTCAATAGAATCTCACCTGAAAGACGAGGCAATATTCCCATTAAGGTTTTTAATAAAGTCGATTTCCCTTTCCCATTGGCACCAAATAAACAAATAAGTTCACCAGAATACAAATCGAAAGAAATATCCTTCAATACAGATACGCCATCATAACCTACGGAAACCTCTTTTAGTGCTATGTACTTCTTCTTATCCAAGACGATTCTTTTTTAGTAGATAATAAATCACGAATGGAGCTCCAAAAAGCGAGGTAATACTGTTGATGGGCAATACCATATCAAAGCCCGGTGCCTGAGCGATCATATCGCAAAGCAAAGCAATACATGCTCCGGTAAGTGCCACCAAAGGAATGGTAATTTTATGATCGGATTCTTCAACCCACAGACGCACCAAATGTGGAACGGCCATACCTAAAAAGGCAATTGGACCACAATAGGCTGTAACCCATGCTACTAATATTCCTACCAAATACAATAGTTGTCTGCGAATGGATTTTACGGAAACCCCTAAACTCTGTGCATAAGACTCTCCAAGCAACAGGCTGTTTAAGGCTTTAGAACGCGAGTAAGCAAAGACCAATCCCAAGACTAAAACGGGCAACATAATTTGCAAATCCAACCACTGCGTTTTAGCAAAAGAGCCCAATCCCCAAAGCACAAAACTTTGAATTTCTTCGGACCTGGAAAAGTATTGAAGCACACCCACTAAAGCTCCAGTGAGATAAGAAATCATCAAACCCAAAATCAATAAGCTTACTGAAGACCGAAAGCGCTTGGAAGCCCAGATCATTACAATCAACACGAATAAAGAACCGATACAAGCAGCAAGAGGCACAGAAAGTAAAAAGCCTCCGGAAAAAAGCAAAAGCAATAAAGCTACACCTAAGCTCGCCCCGGAACTGATTCCCAACACATAAGGCCCTGCTAATGGGTTTCGAAAAAAACTTTGCATCAACA
>Ga0066855_10000176_pt1 | contig 13219 bp, 13 predicted proteins | sample ETNtaG_14_FD_65604 | JGI IMG/M metagenome (GOLD analysis project Ga0066855, IMG submission 65604) | Marine microbial and viral communities from oxygen minimum zone, Eastern Pacific Ocean - ETNP201406SV73 | ecosystem: Environmental > Aquatic > Marine > Oceanic | place: Pacific Ocean: Eastern...
CAAAAACAATGCCACTCCAACCAATGAATCCCGGCCATAATGAAGTTCAGGATAAATAATCCCTCCATTACCTTCTCCACCTATTGGCGCTCCTACTTCCTTCATCTTCTCAACCACATTCACTTCTCCCACTGCCGAAGCATAGTAATTTACCCCATGCATCTCACTCACATCTCGTAAAGCCCTGGTTGAAGACAAATTAGAAACCGTGTCACCTTTTTTCATTTTCAAAACATGATCAGCAACTGCAACTAAAGTATACTCTTCCCCAAACAAAGATCCATCCTCAGAAACTATAGCTAATCTATCTACATCCGGGTCGACAACAAAACCTAGATCTGCCTTGGTTTCCACAACCATAGAACACAAGTCATGCAAATGTTCTGGTAATGGCTCAGGGTTATGTGGAAAATGACCATTTGGTTCGCAATACAACTCCACCACATCTACACCCATTTTACGCAACAAGGCAGGAAGATAAATTCCTCCTGTAGAATTTACGGCATCTACGACAACTTTAAACTTAGCAGACTTAACGAGTTCTATATCTACAGTAGATAAAGCAAGTACTGCATCAATATGCATTTGCAAATAATCCTTCTTCTCTACAATCCCTAAATCATCTACCTGAGCATAATCAAAAATTTCATTTTCAGCTATTTTCAATATTTCATCTCCATCATCCGCTGAAACAAACTCTCCTTTTTCATTAAGTAGTTTGAGGGCGTTCCATTGTTTAGGGTTGTGACTCGCAGTTAAAACAATACCACCGGATGCATTTTCCATCGGCACAGCGACTTCTACTGTAGGCGTCGTACTCAAACCTAGATCAACCACACCAATGCCTAAAGCTTGCAAACTCGACTGTACTAGGTTCTGAACGATAAGCCCGGAAATTCTAGCATCTCTTCCAACAACAACCTTCAAAGCTCCCTGATTCCTAGATTTCAACCACATCCCATAAGCCGAAGCAAATTTCACCACATCCAATGGTGTTAAATTGGCTCCTACAAAACCACCTATAGTTCCTCTTATTCCCGATATTGACTTTATAAGTGTCATATATAACCTTTTGTTTAAGCAAATATAAGGATTGAATCTAACAGCAATTAACAGATAGATATAAAGAAACTAACACTATAAAGTGAACAATAAAAAACAGTATTGCACACAACCAAAACACAGTTATTTTTTTGTGAACTTATTTGTGGATAAGTTCAATAGATAAACGTAAAATGAATTGTTAAAAAAACTAGATTTAATTGATACGAATTGTACTTTTGCGTACTTGCTTTACATACCGACAATGAGCCACAAATTTGGGGAAAATAAAAACGACATCACACAACTCATAGAGCGCTATGAGGAAATGTTGAATGGCGATGCCCAATTATTTTTTGATTCACATGAATTCGAAGATATTGCAGATCACTATATCGACAAAGGCCTACTTGGTGAGGCTATGGGAAGTATGGATTTTGCATTTAAACAATACCCCTTTTCCGCAAATTTCCTGATTAAAAAAGCACAAATACTTACCATATTGGAACGCTTACCTGAAGCCGTAACAATTTTGGAGGTTGCAGAAACCCTTGAGCCCGGCAACCCAGACTTACACATAGCCAAAGGAAGTATTTTATCAAAAAAAAGGAAACACCAAAAAGCCTTAAAACATTTCAATAAAGCTCAAAGTCTTTCTGACAACCCTACAGATGTTTACCCATTCATAGCTTTTGAATATCAATGTCTTGGTAAATTTCAGGATGCTATTAAATACTTAACAACTTTTCTTGAACTCGAACCTGAAGATGATATTGCTATTTTCAATATCGCCTATTGTTTCGAGCGATTAGATGCTTATAACGATGCGATAGAATTTTTCAAAAACCTCATCGACAAAGTACCTTATTGCGAAATTACCTGGTATCAATTAGGTTTATTTTACAATAAAACTAAAGATTACAAACAAGCCGTTTGGGCTTTAGATTACGCGATACTTATTGACGAATGTTTCACTGCTGGATATCACGAGAAAGCTAGAAGCTTAACCCAAATGGGTAAAACTAAAGAAGCAATTAATACATACCTACTCACTTTTGCTTTTGAAGATGCTACAGGCTATACTTACCTCAAAATAGGTTTGTGTTACAAGGAATTATCAATGCACAAACAAGCCATTCGTTATTTCACAAAAGCTTGTCACGAAGACCCGCAACTCTCTGAAGCCTGGATGGAAATTGGGCTTTGTTACGATGCTTCGGGTTCAACTGAAGAAGGCTTACACTATATTAAAAAAGCTATAGACCTAAACCCTGACGACTTAGAATACCTTTACATTCAGACAAAAATTTACAAAAAAACAGGCTTGAATGCTGAGGCTGATTTAGGCTATCAAAAACTTATTGAATTAGGTTGCGACTCCCCTACAATATGGATGGAATATGCTAATTTAATGAGAGAAATAAACGAGACTAAAGATGCAATAAACCTATTAAAACAAGGGATTAAGCATAACAAAAATCATGTCGATTTACTCTTCAGGTTAGGAGCCTACCTTTTCCTTGACGGACAAGTAAATTATGCCGGTAAATATTTACAAAAAGCTAATGCTATTAACCCTGATTCAAAAATACAGCTCTTTGAGCACATACCCGGCCTTGAAAAAAATAATGAATTTAAACAACTTCTAAACACATTCGAATGAATTTTTCGCTACCCCATATCCCCAAAAGAACAACAAGTCCACGTAACGAGGGCTTAACAATGGTAATGGACAAAGGATTGAGCCTAAGAGAGGCTAAAGATATGATCTCAGCCTCCTCAAAACACATTGATTTAGTAAAACTAGGGTTTGGAACATCTTATCTGGAAGAAAACTTAAAAGAAAAAATAAAACTTTATAAAGATGCCGGCCATAAAGTTTATTTTGGCGGCACGCTTTTTGAAGCTTTTGTTATTCGTGATATGTTTCAGGAATTCTTAGACTTAGTAGATCGTTTCAACTTGGATACCGTTGAAATTTCAGATGGTTGTGTAACTATGGATCATGATAAGAAGTGTGAGTATATAAACATCCTTTCGCAAAAAACTACTGTATTATCTGAAATTGGTTCTAAAAGTGCAGATGTCTTAATTCCACCATACAAATGGATTCAGATGATGGATAAGGAATTAAATGCCGGATCATGGAAAATTATTGCTGAATCCCGTGAGGGAGGTAATGTAGGAATCTGTAGAGATACTGGTGAAGTTCGCTCTGATTTAATTGAGGAAATTTTGACTAAAATCCCAAAAGAAAAGATTCTTTGGGAAGCTCCTCAAAAATCACAACAAGTTTGGTTTATCAAACTAATGGGCTCTAACGTAAATCTCGGAAACATAGCTCCAAATGAAGTAATCCCTCTTGAATGCCTGCGTTTGGGCTTAAGAGGAGATACATTTTTTGACTTTTTACCAAAGAAATAATGAAAATAATTAGCACAAAAGAACTTAAAACAAAACTGAAAAACAATGAAGATTTTCAGCTCATAGACATTCGTGAACCTTACGAATATGAAGATGGTGCATTGTGCAATGAAAACATCCCGCTTGATAAAATGATGTCTTCTCTTGAGCGAATAGCAAAGGACAAACCAGTAGTCATTTATTGTCAATCCGGAAGAAGAGCTTCTGCTATTATTTACATGTTGGAAAAAGAATATAAATTAGATAATTTATTTTGCTTAGAAGGGGGGTATAACGCCTATATGGAAGAAGAATATGCCTAACCGATCTAAATTAGATTACCTGTGGGTCGCACTTAAAGGGTTTACCATGGGTGCTGCTAATGTAATTCCTGGAGTTTCCGGAGGAACTATAGCCTTGGTTACCAACATTTACGAGGAACTTATCAATTCTTTAAAATCTTTCGACAAAAAAGCACTTCAATTCTTTCTACAACGAGATTTCAAGGGCTTACTAAACCATGTCAATGCAAAATTCCTTTTCTTTTTACTTTTAGGTGTAACACTAAGTATATTAAGCATTGCTAAATTATTTGCTTATCTTCTAGTCGAACACCCAACACAAATTTGGGCTTTCTTTTTCGGCCTTGTTCTTGCCTCTGTTTACTATGTAGGTAAAACCGTTGAAAAATGGACTTGGGGAAATATTAGTTTTTTTGTCTTAGGAACTCTTATTGCACTACTGATCTCGTTTACAAACCCTGTCCCTACAGCCAATGGTAATTACCTGTTTGTGTTTTTTTGTGGTATTATAGGCATTAGTGGCATGCTACTACCGGGACTATCCGGATCCTACATACTCATGCTTCTTGGCAACTATAAACTTTTAATGGTTGATGCAATCAATACACTTTCAACGAGTATTAAAATGATATTATCCGGCGATTTTTCATTTTTAAACAATCCTGAACATGTAACAGGACTGATTCACTTCGGTCTATTTTTATTGGGATCTGTTTTCGGAATGGTAACATTTTCTAAAGCTATTGCCTGGGTTTTTGAACGCTTTAAAAACAGCACCATCTCTCTTTTAACAGGGTTTGTTTTTGGATCTTTAGCTATTATCTGGCCATGGAAAAACACCATTACCAATCCTGCTATTCTTGATAGACACGGAAAAGAAATTATGATTGGCTACGAACGATTTATCCCAACTCAACCAGACCAAACGACAATGATTACTTTGCTTTGTATTGTTTTTGGTATGGTCTGTATTTGGGCTATCGAAAAAATGGCTGAAAAACAAAGCAAATGAAACAATTTGGACTCATTGGTAAAACGTTGGGACATTCCTTTTCAAAATCCTATTTTGAAGACAAATTCCGTAAAGAGCATATTCAAAATGCCTCCTACGACAATTTCCCATTAAAATCTGTGGAAGAATTTAAAACACTCATCAAAAAAAATTCTTTTAGTGGAATAAATGTGACAATCCCCTACAAAGTATCTATCATCCCTTTACTGGATGAGTTATCTGAGGAAGTACAATCAATTGGTGCTGTAAACACAATTCAATTTAAAGATGATAAATTAATTGGTTATAATACAGACTATATAGGCTTTCATAACTCCATAAAACCTTTTCTTGAAAATACGATGGAGCAGGCTTTAATACTGGGTACCGGTGGAGCTTCCAAAGCGATTGTCTATGCCTTGGAAAAAATTGGCATTAAATGTTTATGTGTGTCACGATCGCCCAAAGAAAACCAATTAAACTACGAAGAACTAAATGAGTTTGTATTAAAACACCATTTACTCATCGTCAACACCACTCCTTTAGGAACGAGTCCAAATATTAATGAATGCCCGGATATCCCCTATCAATACATCACAGAAAATCATTTATTAGTGGATTTGGTTTACAATCCGGCAGAAACACTTTTCTTAAAAAAGGGTAAAGAAAAACGAGCAACTATTCTCAATGGAAAATCAATGCTCGTTCATCAAGCCGAAGAGGCTTGGAAGATCTGGAATTCCTAACGATACTCCAACCGTAAAATTTCTATATCTTTTTTAAGTCGCTCCATATCATTAGGAAGCGTACCATCGTAATACCCTCTAATTCTTTGTTTCTTATCCATCAATACAAAATTTTCTGTATGGATGAAATCTCTTTCTCCACCATCACCCTCCGTAAGCACTGCAAAATAGGATTTTCGTGCTAGCGAATAGATTTCCTCTTTTGCTCCTGTAAGCATGATCCACTTATCAGGATTAACCCCGTATTTATCGGCATAAGCTTTTAAAACTTCTACAGAATCCATTTCGGGGTATACCGTATGAGAAACAAACATAATATCCTCATCGTGCAGGTAAAAATCATGCAAACCTTTCATTTGAGTTGTCATCTTTGGACATATATTCGCACAAGTGGTAAAAAAGAAATCAGCAACATAAATTCTCCCATCCACATCCTTTAAGCTAATTGCATCTCCTAGCTGACTGTACAACTCAAATTCAGAAACACGATGTTCCGACCCATTTGCCTGCACAGATTCATCAACCAATTTAGGGTTTACATCTGAGGGTTTGTAAATTTTTAAAAGAGCATCTTTTTTTATCTGTGGATAAACTGCAAAAACACCAACTGCAATAATAGCAGAAAGAATCAACAATCTACTTTTGGTTCTGGACCTGGTTGTCATATCCTTTAATTTTCAGCAAATTTATGGATAAAAAAAGCCCCGCATGTACGGGGCTCCAAATTATTTTACAAATTGTTTTGATAGTTTTTTATTCTTCGACCCTTCAGAATAATCATAGAATCCTTCCCCGGATTTAACTCCTAATTTACCGGCAGTCACCATATTTACCAATAAGGGACATGGAGCGTATTTCGGATTACCAAATCCATCGTGAAGTACTTCTAAAATTGAAAGACAAACATCCAAACCAATAAAATCAGCTAAATGCAATGGCCCCATCGGATGTGCCATTCCTAACATCATTACCGTATCAATTTCTTCAACACCGGCTACACCTTCATACAAAGTAGATATAGCCTCGTTAATCATTGGCATTAATATACGATTGGCAACAAAACCCGGATAATCATTCACTTCTACGGGAGATTTTTTAAGATCTCTCGATAATTGCATAATTTCTTCTATTACTTTATCAGAAGTTGCATAGCCGCGAATAATCTCAACTAATTTCATCACCGGAACCGGATTCATAAAGTGCATTCCAATCACTTTTTCAGGTCGCTTGGTAACGGAACCAATTTTAGTAATTGAAATGGAAGATGTGTTCGAAGCTAATATCACATTCTCATTACAGATCTCATCCAATTGAGAAAAGATCTTCAATTTTACATCCATATTCTCTGTGGCTGCCTCAACCACCAAATCAACATCTATAACACCATTATTCATGGATGTAAAAGTGGTAATATTCCCTAAAGTATTTAGTTTCTGCTCTTGAGATATCTTTTCACGTTTTACCATTCTATCAAGATTCTTCTCAATAGTTTTTATTCCATGTGCTAAAGAGTCCTCAGAAATATCTATTAACGAAACTTTGTACCCACACTGGGCAAAGGTGTGTGCAATACCATTCCCCATAGTACCTGCACCAATAACTGCTACTTTTTTCATCATATTTATTTCCCTCTTCCCTGAAAGACAATTTTAAAGGTGTATATCAAAACTTTCAAGTCATTAAATAACGACATATTTTCTATGTAAATAATGTCATATCGTAAACGATCAACCATTTCATCTACCGTGCTTGCATAACCAAACTTCACCATTCCCCAGGAAGTAATCCCCGGTTTAACTCTTTGAACATGCTTATAATACGGAGCCTTTTCGATTATCTGTTTTGCATAAAACTCCCGTTCCGGACGTGGCCCTACAATCGACATATCTCCAACCAACACATTCCAAAACTGTGGCAATTCATCAATTCTGTACCGACGCATTACACTCCCCCACTTTGTTATTCTAGGATCATCATCACTCGACAATTGAGGTCCATTCTTTTCAGCATCTACATACATAGACCTAAATTTAATAATTTTAAACAATTCACCGTAGATTCCAATTCGTTCCTGATAGAAAAATATAGGACCTTTAGAACCAATTTTAACAAAAATTATAGCAAGCAAATAAACCGGTGATAATAATAATAAAGCTATTACAGACACAACAATATCTATAATTCGTTTTAAAACAAATTGCCAGACATACATTAAATCATGTTTAATTTCAATCAGCGGTACGTCAAACATAGATTTCATTTTCACTTTTCCAGCAAGAATATCATAATTATTAGGCTTTACTTTAATTAGCACATCAACACCTTCCAGGTCATTAATAATCCCCTCTAAAATCTGATTTTGTTCAGAACGTTCTATGGCTATGAGAACCTCTTCAATGTTTTTTGACTGAATTACTGCACGTAAATCTTTATAAGAACCTAAATAAGGGATATGCGCTTTTAATTTACACCCTTTTTCGTCCATCCCATTTACAAATCCAATAATTAAATTCCCTCCGGACTTTCGACTTTCTGTAAGATTTCTGTACATAGTAACTGCACTGTCTGCACCACCAACGATCAAAGTTTTAAACCCAATTTCTCTTTTATGGATTCTATGAACTGTCCTTGATGTAAAAATATAACGGAATGTGTAAGTAACAACAAAATGAATGACAAACAAGGTCGCTATAGAGCTATAATAATTTTTATAACTAGGGATAAAATCATCCAATATGGCAACAAAGAAAATCACCAACACCCCTATTAAAGACTGTAATAAGGTTTGCCCGAGTTCAATCAGTCTCGATCGACGGTAAACATTTTCATAATAACCTAAAAGCGTATAAAGTACAAGCCAAAATATGGTTACCGAAACAATTCCCAACCAAAATCGATTATTAAATAACAAAACAACATCTGCACCAAACACCTGCGGTTCTACAACTTCTTTCCTATAGGCAAAGAATAAAAACCAAGCTGTGGCAGCAGACAGTGAATCTAAAAGTATATACTTTAGACGCTGTATTTTTCTATTCATTATTGTTCGTGAAGCCATTTGATATTGTCAAAATAAAATGATGCTTTTTCACTCGATGTAGACTTAATAGCACCAATAAAAACCCCAAATTTATCGGTAGAATTACCCAAATTCACTTGGTTAGTCATATGAACATAAATTTTATTCCAATCGTCACTTGGACTTATTTGTATAGACTCAAATCGATGAATTACATCTGTTTCATTAGATTTAACAGCCACCCCTAATTTAAATGAATGGTCACAACGATAATCCATCTCCAACATAGTCGCATTATAAAGGGGATTTAAAGAAATAAACTCCGAACTAATCAACTCAAAAAAATCATTAATGCTATCTAGATGAATTTCGCCACTTCTATTACCTTCAAAAACCAAATCATCCAAATTGGTTTTAACTAAGTTGGTATCACTATCCTCTGAAGTATCTAAAACGGTCCCGGCATCTTCAAAGCTTTCTATAAATAGAAATTCTGTGTTCTCCGTATAATTAGTAGTTGCTTTAACCACTACCATACTATCTCTGTAAAGACTTACCCTATTGGAAATAGCTAACTGGTAAGTCCCTCCATCTTGTACAAACAAATTACAAGCTTCGAAAAATGGATAAATAATTCTGGTAGCCGAGATTCCATTGGCTTTTATACCCGAAGAAATCCTAAATTCATGTTCCCCCTCGGCTAAAATTGGTACAATAGCCGGTAACTCAAAAGCTCCTAAAAAATTCCCATCCATAGTCACCCATGCATCTGTAATTTTTTGAGAATCGGAGCCTTCATAAGATTCCGTTTCCAGGTCAATAGCCTCAATACGCAAATACGAAGGTATTTCTGCCTTAAATTGCTCCTTTGAACAAGAACTTACTACTAATAACAAGAGTGCCGGCAACACTTTTTTAAGCATTGTGTAGAGTTTTAGCTATTCTTTCGTTTATTTTTTCCATAATAATATGAGCAACACGTAGGGCTTCACATCCTTCGTTTAACGTTACAAGCGGCGTATTATTGTTCTGTATCGCCTGTGCAAAAGTAAATAATTCCTCTTGTATAGCATTCAGTTCTTTGATCTTTGGTTTTTGAAGACTCACCGTCTTTTTATTCCCTTCCGTATCAACTTCTATATTCATTGCAAAAGGGTTCCATGATTTTACCTCACTTAAACTTACAATCTCTGTTTTCTTTTCTAAGAAATCTACTGATATATAGGCATCTTTCTGAAAAATCCTTGTTTTACGCATCTTTTTTAAGGACACCCTGCTCGCTGTTAAATTAGCTACACAACCATTTTCAAACTCAATTCTTGCATTCGTAATATCCGGATTATTACTTGCTACTGCTACTCCACTAGTACTAATGTGAGTAATACCCGAATTGACAATATTTAAGATGATATCTATATCATGAATCATTAAATCCAAAACTACAGACACATCTGTACCCCTCGGATTAAAACTCGATAATCTATGAGTTTCAATAAATAATGGATTCTTAATAAATGGTTTTGCCGCTATAAAAGCAGGATTAAACCTTTCTACATGTCCAACCTGTACCTTTACATCTGAATTCTCTGCCAAGGCTAAAAGTTCTTCGGCTTCTTCTATCGTATTTGTTACGGGTTTTTCTATAAATACGTGCTTATGATTTAATAAGGCTTTTTTCGCACATTCAAAATGAGAAAGTGTAGGCGTTACAATGTCTACAACATCTGTAGCTGCAATTAACTCTTCAACCGAATTGAATGCTTTAATTGAAAGGTCTCTGCTTAGCTCTTGAGCTAAATCAGTATCCGGATCGTAAAAACCAACCAGATTGTATTCTGCTATCTCTTTTATTAATCGAAGATGTATTCTCCCTAAATGCCCGGCACCTAATACAGCTATTTTCATATTTTCATCGATACTTTAAACCAAAAATAACCTTTTCATTAAGACCTTTATAATCATGAATATTATTTTTGTTCACATTCTACATTTTAATAGCTTCGCAACTATGAATCTAATAGATAACGCAAAACATCAGGGGAAAAGAAAAAAACTAATTCAAGAGCTCAAAACTATGGGTATTGAATCTGCAGAAGTCTTAGATGCCATGCTTAAAGTACCTCGTCATTACTTCCTGGACACTTCATTTGAAGACTTTGCCTATCAAAACAAAGCATTTCCTATTGGGGAAGAACAAACCATTTCTCATCCCTACACCGTAGCTTTTCAGTCCGAAGTATTAGATATAAAAAAAGGAGATAAAGTCCTTGAAATTGGAACAGGGTGTGGCTACCAAACTGCGGTACTATTTCACCTTGGAGCCAAGGTATATTCTATAGAAAGACAACACGCTTTATTTAACAAAGCGAAGCTAATATTAGCTTCTATGCGCATTAAAGCTTTTTTACATTATGGAGATGGTTACCAGGGATTACCCGAAAAATCTCCTTTCGATAAAATCATTGTAACTGCTGGAGCACCGTCAATTCCGGAAGAACTATTCAAACAGCTAGCTATTGGTGGTACAATGATTATTCCTTTAGGTACAGAAGAACAAACCATGTCCCTACTCATAAAAACGTCTGAAAATCAATATAAAAAAATTGTATTTGACAACTTTAAAGAGCGCCATTTTCGCTTCGTTCCGATGCTGAAAAACAAACAATAAGACCTTTATTGGGAAAAAGAATCCGTTTTTAAGACAAAAAAAGAGTGTAATATACCGTGTTTAGGGCCTAACAACGCTATGCTAACGGCTTATCAATAGCCCCTAAAAACCTTATAAACAAAGGGGTTACCCCCCTTTTCAACACCAAAATGTTAATAAGGAGATTTTCATCGTTTTATACTGCCTGCAATTTTTATGGAAATTGTGACTAGGAAAAAAAACTTTAACCTAAATCTCTTTTATTATGAAAAAGACTATTCTATTATTGTTCCTAGCTTGTACTTTTGGGGTGAATGCCCAAGACTTTAGCTTTGGAGCTGATGTTCAATCCCGATACGTATGGAGAGGGATTCAATTTGGAGGTGAAAGTCCAAGTTTACAACCAGGCGTTGAAATGACAGCTGGTAACTTTGCAGTAGGTGCCTGGGGTGCTTATTCATTAGGAGGTGACAATGCAGCTCAAGAATTGGATCTTTATGTATCCTATGCTTTAACTGATGCGATCTCTGTATCTGTTACAGATTACTACTTCCCTGAAGGAGGATCTGGACACGACTATTTAGAATTGGGTAGTGAAACAACAGGACACGTTTATGAAGCAACATTAAGTTTTGCTGGTACAGACGCTTTCCCGGTTGCTTTAACTGTTGCAAGTAATGTTGGTGGAGCTTCTACCGGATCAACTTATCTGGAAGCAAGTTACGACACTAACAATTTCACCATATTTGCTGGTGGTGTTGTTGGTGATGATGATGACTACTATTTATCTGAGGATGGAACAGGTCTTATCAACGTAGGTGTTAGCATGTCTAAAGACATCCAATTAAGCAGCACTTACAGCCTTCCTGTAAATACTTCATTGGTAGTTAACCCGGATGCTGGTAATGTATTCTTAACATTCGGATTTACACTATAAAAACCATAATGCATCAATTTCTACTATAGGAATGACGCATTCGTTTTTAAAATAAATAAAAAAGGGAGCTTTCGCTCCCTTTTTTATTTATAGCAATCACTTAAAATCCTTTAATGCACGATCCATTTGTCTCTGATCATCTTTCTGCTTTAGATTTTCTCGCTTATCATGAAGTTTCTTACCTCTGGCTAAAGCGATCTCAATTTTCGCCCAACCTTTAGCATTGATAAATAATTTTAAAGGAACGATAGTCACACCAACATCTTGTAATGCTGAATCAATCTTATTGATCTCCTTTTTATTAAGCAACAACTTTCTAATACGTTTAGGTTCATGATTTAGGTAAGAACCATAACTATACTCGGCAATATACATACCAGTAACCCATACTTCAGACTCCTGCACATAACAATAAGCCTCAGCAAGATTGGCATTTCCTTCGCGTAAAGATTTTATCTCCGTACCCTGCAATTGCAATCCGGCAGTAAAAACGTCAAGTAATTCATACTCAAACCTTGCTTTACGATTAGAAATAGAAATCGATTTATTTTTTGATTTCTCAGCCATTACATTCTATTTTGCTTCCATTTAGATTTTTCCGACGACGATATATTCCTAGCATTTAGCTTCTTTTCATTAAAAAGTTTTGAGGCATACCATGCAGCAATCATTTTTTCTTCCTGAGTTGACGACTTCAATAAGTCGGGCTCAAAATATTTATCTACAAAATGCGTATCAAAATTACCCGATGTAAATGCTGTATGCTCCATAACAAAAGCACCAAAAGGTAAAGTAGTCTGAATACCGGCAATCTCATAATCAGCAATTGCTCTACGCATTCTTTCTATTGATTCAAGTCTATTTTTTCCATAGGTAATCAACTTTGAAATCATTGGATCATAATAAATAGGAACTTCCATACCTTCTTTAAATCCATCATCCACACGCACTCCAACCCCTCCCGGTCTTTTATAAGTAGTTAAAGTCCCTATATCGGGCAAGAAATTATTTGTAGCATCTTCTGCATAAACCCGAACTTCCATAGCATGCCCTGAAATTTTTAGATCCTCTTGGCTAAAAACTAATTCCTCACCTCTTGCCACCAAAATCTGTTGCTTTACCAAGTCAACTCC
>Ga0066855_10000177_pt1 | contig 13214 bp, 12 predicted proteins | sample ETNtaG_14_FD_65604 | JGI IMG/M metagenome (GOLD analysis project Ga0066855, IMG submission 65604) | Marine microbial and viral communities from oxygen minimum zone, Eastern Pacific Ocean - ETNP201406SV73 | ecosystem: Environmental > Aquatic > Marine > Oceanic | place: Pacific Ocean: Eastern...
ATCTATTCCTGCTCATTTATAGCAAGTCAGGACTTAGGGAAAGTACACGCAAACAGCACCTTCGAAGTATTGGGAAGATTTAACTCCGGCGATATTAGAGGTTGTAATTTAATGATTCAATAAATAGTCTAAAATCTAATAATCGCTACAATATCTGCCAACAAACGATCCGTTTTTACATCTATGAAAATTTTTTACTGGCTCTACTCCTATATTTTAGGATATTCCATCTCTACATACAAAAGCGAACTAAATGGTACGCTTGAAGTGTGGCGTATAAATGGGCGTAAGATTTTAAATAGTAAAAATGCGAATTACTCTTTCGATAGTTTACATCGCATCTTTCAAAAATCTTTTCGCAAATCTAAAATTCAACATCAAAATATAGACAAGGCGCTTATTCTGGGCTTTGGTGTAGGAAGTATAGCCACCATACTTCAGGATGAAATAAATTTAAATTGTGAAATTACGGGAATAGAATACGACCCGGTAATCAATGAAATAGGTGCTAAATATTTTAAAACGGAACGATTTAAAAACACAAATATCATCCAAATCGATGCGCTGAAATTTGTAGAAAATTGTCAAGATAAATTTCAACTCATTGCCATCGATTTATTTAATGACTTAGAGGTTCCGGAACAATTTATGAAAGTATCTTTCTTGAGAAAAGTCTTAAAACTTTTAGAATCGAATGGAGAGTTATTCTTCAATTGTATTGCATATAATAAGGTCTCTACAGAACGATTGCAGAACTTTATTTCTACTTTAGATGAAATGAACCTCAACTACGACTTACAGGTCTATTACGAATATAATTATGTGCTGAACATAAAAAACACTCCGATATACAAGACTTTAAATAAATCTGCTTAAGATAAAATCCCCTTAGATAGCTTTTAGCAAGAAGTAGTTTTTCTTACCCTTCTGTACCAAAATATACGTGCCGTTAAGTAAATCTTCAGTAGCTACAATTTTATCGGCACCTACTTTGAGTTTGTTTATGCTTACTGCATTCGACTGCAACATTCTTCTGGCTTCACCATTCGATGCAAATACCTGAGTTTTTTGTGCCAACAAATCAATGATCTGAGCTCCGGAATCAATATCCGCCTTAGCAACTTCAAATTGAGGTACACCTTCAAAAATATCCAACAGGTCACGCTCTTCAATACGCTGAAGTTGTTCGGCAGTATCTTTTCCAAAAAGAATTTCCGAAGCTTCAATCGCTCTCTGATATGCATCCTCACCATGAACACACACAGTTACATCTTTTCCTAAAGCTTTTTGCAACACTCTTAAATGTGGCGCCTGTTCATGCTCAGCAATTAATGCATCTATCTCTTTCTTAGACATCAAGGTGAAAATTTTGATGTACGTCTTTGCATCTTCATCAGAAGCATTTAACCAATACTGGTAAAATTTATAGGGCGAAGTTCTGTCCGAATCCAACCAAACATTCCCTCCTTCGGTTTTACCGAATTTCGTTCCGTCAGCTTTCTTAATTAAAGGGGTTGTAATCGCAAAAGCTTCTCCTCTGGCCTTTCTTCTAATCAATTCCGTTCCGGTTACAATATTTCCCCACTGATCAGAACCTCCAAGCTGAAGTTTACAATTCTTCTCCGTATATAAATGATAGAAATCATAGCCTTGAACCAACTGGTAAGTAAACTCTGTAAAAGACATTCCCGTTTCTAAACGCGACTTTACAGAATCTTTTGCCAACATATAGTTTATACTGATATGCTTTCCTACATCTCGAATAAAATCAAGGAAATTAAAGTCTTTAAACCAATCGTAATTATTAACAATTTCAGCAGAATTATCGCCACAATCAAAATCTAAAAAGCGCGCCAATTGATTTTGAACGCAGGTCAAATTATGCTCTAAAATATCTGCAGAAAGTAAATTACGCTCCTTAGATTTTCCCGAAGGATCGCCCACCATACCTGTGGCACCTCCAACCAAAGCAAAAGGCTTATGACCTGCTCTTTGAAGATGAACTAAAGTCATGATCTGCACCAAGCTACCAATGTGCAATGAATCAGCCGTAGGGTCAAAACCAATATAGGCCGAAGTCATTTCCTTCTGTAGTTGTTCTTCTGTTCCGGGCATGATATCGTGAATCATACCTCTCCATTTCATTTCTTCAACAAAATTCATAGTAAGTGCATTTATTGACGGGTAAAAATAGGAGTTTTATTCTGTATATAAAACACCGTATTTACTTATCTTTCCTCCATGATATTAGTTACCGGAGCAACAGGCTTAGTAGGGTCGCACCTACTCTATCAGATTTGTAAAACTGAAGAAAACATTCGCGCAACCAAAAGGGATCGTTCAAATCTCGACCTGGTGAAAAAAGTGTTTTCCTATTACTCCGATGAGGCTGACAAACTTTTTAACAAGATTGAGTGGGTCGATGCAGACCTACTAAACATCACAGAACTAGAACTTGCATTTCAAGGAACCGCAAAAGTATACCACTGTGCAGCCTGGGTAAATTTTAACCCAAAGCATAAACGCAAAATGATTCGAAATAATGTAGATAGCACCGCAAATATTGTGAATTTATGCCTTGCTTATCAAGTACAAAAACTCTGTCATGTTTCGTCTGTAGCTGCAATAGGAAGGGCTGGAAATAGTACTATCATAAACGAAGAAACTTCATGGCTTGACGGCCCGGAAAATAGCAATTATGCCATTAGCAAATACAATTCCGAATTGGAAGTTTGGCGAGGTGTTGAAGAAGGTTTAAATGCCGTAATCGTAAATCCCTCCATCATTTTAGGCCCTGGAGAATGGAAAAGAGGAAGCTCAATGATCTTCCATCAAGTATGGAAAGGTATGCCTTTTTATACAACAGGAACGAATGGTTTTGTTGACGTGAGAGATGTTGCCAACGTAATGATTCAACTAATGGAAAGCAAGGTGAAATCAGAGCGGTTTATATTATGTTCAGAGAGCATTCCATTCAGACAAACCTTCGATTATATTGCAGAAGCTTTAGGAAAGAAAAAAGCAAGCATTAAAGCGGGTGCTTTTTTAAATGAACTCGGATGGAGATTGGCAAAAATCATTTCTGTTTTCACTCGTAAAACTCCTATGTTTACGAAAGAAACAGCTCAAGCCGGAAACAATACATCAATCTATGAAAACGACAGAATCAAAAAAGTTCTGAACTTCGAATTTAAACCCGTTGAACAAAGCTGTCAGGATTTTTCTAAATTGTTTTTAAAAGAATACAAAAAATAATGATGGCTAAGTTTTCCTAGGAAAAGGACAGTTATTTCAAGACAAATTACTTATTATTCAACTTTCAACTTTTACACTTATTCCATCATTTGAATTCTTGTCAAAACAGAATCTAAAAGTATTTCCATGGTTTTAGGCTCCTTAGAATAATAGGTAAAGCTCTCGTTGAATTCTTCAAAACTATATTCTTTAGGCTCAAACAAAGCCTCATAATAATCGCGAATATTTAAACTATCTTCTTTCATTCCTTTGATCATATTCAACTGAGAAGCAGACTCTAACAAATGAACCTCTACCAAAACTTCTATCATCTGCGATTCAGACAAAATATGTTTCGGTTGCTTTTCTACTCGTTGAGAACAAGAGAAAAATAACCCAGATAGTATGACAAGAAAAGCTTTATTCATTATCTATCAAATTCTAAACGCATTCCTCTGGTGCTCTCATCAAAAGTACCATTATCGTAGACCAAATTCCCACTAACGAAAGTCTTGCTAACGGTAGATTTAAATTTCACTCCTTCAAAAGGAGACCAACCACAATCGTACAAGATATTGCCCTTGTTTACGGTCCACGATTTATCAATATCAACCACCACTAGATCGGCGTAATAGCCTTCGCGGATAAAACCTCTTTCTTTTACCTGGAAACAATCCGCCGGAGCGTGACACATCTTATTTACAATCCACTCCAGACTCACTTTACCCTGGTGATAAAACTCCAACATGGCCACTAAAGAATGTTGTACCAAAGGACCTCCGGAAGGAGCTTTAAAATATGTATTTTCTTTTTCCTCTATTGTATGAGGAGCGTGGTCGGTAGCAATAATATCAATTCTATCGTCTAGTAAAGCTTTCCAAACTCCCTCTTTATCCTTTGCCGATTTCACCGCGGGGTTCCACTTAATAAATGTCCCCTTTTCATCATAACTCGATTCATCAAACCACAGGTGATGAATACAAGCTTCTGCCGTAATTCTCTTTTCCTTTAATGGAACGTCATTTCTAAACAATGCGGTTTCCTTAGCTGTAGAAATGTGTAAAATATGTAATCGTGTATTGTGCTTATTTGCCAACTCAACGGCCATTGATGAGGACTTATAACAAGCATCATCGTTTCTGATAATCGGATGAAAACGAATCGGAAGATCCTCGCCATACTCCGCTTTCATTTTTGCTGAATTATTACGAATAGTCTCTTCATCTTCACAATGTACGGCTATAAGCATATCACATTTAGAGAAGATAGAGTTTAAGACTTGCTTATCATCTACCAACATATTACCCGTAGAAGAACCCATAAAAATCTTAATCCCGGCAACACGTTTTGGATCGGTTTTCAAAACCTGCTCTAAATTCTCATTAGAAGCCCCCATAAAAAACGAGTAATTCGCTAAAGAATCTTTAGCTCCAATCTGGTATTTATCTTCAAGTAGTTCTTGTGTTAAAGCTTGGGGCTTGGTATTAGGCATTTCCATAAAGGAGGTTATCCCACCTGCCACAGCCGCTTTTGCCTCGGTATAAATTCGCCCTTTATGCGTTAAACCCGGCTCTCTAAAGTGTACCTGATCATCTATCACTCCCGGCATCAAAAACTTCCCACTAAGATCAATCACCTCAGCCTCAACATCATTGATTTCAGTAGCAATTTTTGTTATACGCTCGCCCTGAATCAACACATCAGCTTTAATAACTGAACCTTCGTTGATTACTTGTGCGTTTTTAAGCAGCTTTTTCATGCTTTATAATAAACTATTCTTGTTTGTACCTTTTGAAGAAACTCCTCAATTTCATCTGAATCACCCCAAAAAAGGCTTCATAAAAAATTGAAGTACTCATCTTAGACTCTCCTTCCGTTCTATCGGTAAAGATAACAGGAACTTCTTTAATCTTATACCCAAATTTCCAGGATTTAAATTTCATTTCGATCTGAAAAGCATACCCCACAAAAGTAATGTTGGAACGAAGTACATTCTCTATAACTTTTCTGCGGTAGCATTTAAATCCGGCAGTAGCATCATCAACAGGTAAGCCCGTAATCATTTTTACATAACGCGAAGCAAAATAAGACATCATCACCCTTCCAATAGGCCAGTTGATTACATTCACCAATCCACCCACATAACGCGAGCCGATGGCTAAATCATTTCCGTCATGAGCACAGGCGTTATACAATCGTATTAAATCGTATGGATTATGCGAAAAATCACAATCCATCTCGATAAAATAATCGTAACCACGTTTTAAACCCCAATTAAATCCATGAATATAAGCTGTTCCTAAACCTAATTTCCCTGTCCGTTCTTCTATAAAAAGGCAATCAGAATATTCTTTCTGTAAATCTTTTACGATCGCAGCGGTACCATCCGGAGAGCCATCATCTACAACAAGTATATGATACGACTTCTCCAAAGAAAAAACCTTGCGAAGCATTTTCGCAACATTTTCCTTCTCTTTGTAGGTAGGGATAATAATTAAAGAGTCAGACATCTATTTTAAGTTGAAAAGCAAATGTAATAGAATTTTATAATAGTCAGTCTTTAATTAGTGATTCAAATTTAGTAATGAAATTTCATCAAAAAAACTAAAAGCCTCTTAAACAAGAGACTTTTGCTTAACATAACAGATAACCCTATTATGCATGATAATCGAGGGGGGGTGAGTTTTCTATATCCTGGAGAAGATTTTATATTTTCATCTAGGCAATGTCACCTACACATAGGTGACATCACTCATAAATATACGAAACTATATCGATACTTGCAAGTATGCCTTAAAAATATTCCAAAAGGGTTAAGCTATAGTTGAGCCATTTGAACTTACATCAGATGGCTTTACAAAACGCAGAGCTCCATCTTTATCCTCGGCCATTAAAACCATTCCCTGAGACTCAATACCCTTTATTTTTCTAGAAGCCAAATTTACCAATACCGAAACTTGCTCACCAATAATATTTTCGGCCTGATAATATTCTGCAATACCCGAAACCACTGTCCGTACATCAATACCCGTATCGATAGTTAACTGAAGTAGCTTCTTGGTTTTCTTTACTTTCTCGGCAGCAATGATCGTTCCCACCCGAATATCCATCGCACAGAAATCGTCGAAACTTACATTCGCCTTTTGTGATTTTACCATTTGATTTGCCAATTTAGTTGCTTCTAACTTTTCTAATTGAGCTTCTATTTCCGCATCTTCAATTTTACGGAATAGTAATTCAGCCTTTTTAATTTTACCTCCCTCAACCAAAAGGTCATCCTTTCCTGCTTGCTCCCACAACAGTTGATCAAGACCTAACATAGTCCTCAATTTCTCTGCAGAAAAAGGAATAAATGGCTCCGAAACTATACTCAAATTAGCTGCGATCTGAAGTGCAATATTCATAATGGTTTTGGTGCGAACTTCATCTGTCTTCACCAATTTCCAAGGCTCTTCATCCGCTAGGTATTTATTACCCAAACGAGCTAAATTCATCATTTCCATTAAAGCTTCTCTAAAACGATACGCTTCAATAGATTTAGAGATCTTAGTCGGGAATGCTTTTAATTCGGCAAGCACCTCTTTATCGTAATTTGATAATTCTCCCCTTTCAGGAACTACTCCTTCGTAATACTTATTGGTAAGCACCACAACTCTATTGATGAAGTTTCCATAGATACCCACAAGCTCTGAATTATTACGCGTTTGGAAATCTTTCCAGGTAAAATCGTTGTCTTTGGTCTCAGGAGCCGTAGCACACAACACATAACGCATCACATCCTGCAGCCCGGGAAAATCTTCTAAATATTCGTGTAACCAAACCGCCCAATTCTTGGAAGTAGATATCTTATCACCTTCTAAATTCAGGAATTCATTGGCCGGCACATTATCCGGTAAAATATAATCGCCGTGCGCTTTTAACATAGATGGGAAAATCACACAGTGGAAAACAATATTGTCTTTTCCGATAAAGTGAACCAGCTTACTATCATCAGACTTCCAATAAGGCTCCCAATCTTTTCCATAATCTTTTGCCCATTGCTTCGTCGCAGAAATATATCCTATTGGTGCATCAAACCAAACATAAAGCACCTTTCCATCTGCACCCTCTGCAGGAACAGGAATACCCCAATCCAGATCTCGGGTTACAGCACGAGGCTGTAAACCCTGATCTAACCACGATTTACACTGTCCGTAAACATTTGATCTCCAATCCGATTTATGCCCATCGAGTATCCACTCTTTTAGCCAAGCTTCATACTTATCTAAAGGCAAAAACCAGTGTTTCGTTTCTTTCAATACGGGCTTATTTCCACTCAAAGCCGACTTCGGCTCAATCAAATCTGTTGCACTTAACGATGTCCCACATTTCTCACATTGATCACCATAAGCATCTTCACTTTTACAATGCGGACAAGTTCCCGTGATGTAACGATCTGCCAAAAACTCATTTTCCTTTTCGTCGTAATACTGCTCACTTACCTTTTCGATAAACAAACCTTCGCTGTGCAAATGCTTAAAAAAGTCGGAAGCAGTTTCGTGATGCGTAGCATCAGAAGTTCGATGATAGATGTCGAAGGTAACGCCCAATTCTTTAAAAGAATCTCCAATGATCTTGTGATATTTGTCAACCACCTGCTGTGGTGTAACGCCTTCTTTCTTTGCAGAAATAGTAATGGGAACACCGTGCTCATCAGAACCACAAACAAAGACCACATCTTTTTGATTGGAACGCAAAAACCTCGCGTAAATATCACTTGGAATATAAACGCCAGCCAGGTGACCGATATGAACCGGGCCGTTCGTGTAGGGCAATGCTGCCGTTATGGTGTACCTTTTTACTTCTTTCGACATTGGGAAATACTTTTGTATAAGCAGCAAATATAAGAATTTGCCTAAGGCGAATTAATAATTTTTATTCTCCCCTTGAGGGGAGATGCCACGGAGTGGCAGAGGGGTGTTCATAAATATCCCTCCTAAAAGCACATAATAATTTCAACAAGCAAAAAAATGAACAAATAAACTATACTTGTTATCTTTGGACGATCATAAAATAAGTTCTATTGAAAACAAGTCAAATCCCAAAACTTAAAACAGGAGATACAATCGCACTAATCTCCACGGCTCGTAAAGTAAGTAAAGAAGAACTCAGCTTTGCTGTAAACATTCTTGAATCCTGGGGATTGAACGTTTGCTTCGGAAAAAATCTATTCGGAGATAACCATCAATTTGCGGGAACTGTTGAACAAAGAACTCAAGATTTACAATCGGCATTAGACGATGAAAACATCAAAGCCATCATATTTGTCAGAGGTGGATACGGCTCTATACAAATAGTAGATCATATTGATTGGGGCCACTTTCAGCAAAAACCAAAATGGTTGGTTGGCTTTAGCGACATTACCGTTTTTCATGCACATATCCATCAGAATTTTGATATCACTACTTTACACGCAGCAATGCCAATAACCTTTCCAAAAAACACACGATCTTCATTAGATAATTTAAAGACGATTCTTTTTGGGACAGAAGTTTCTTATAAAATTGACGGACATCCTTTCAACAGAAAAGGAAAAGCAGAAGCTAAAATAGTAGGTGGTAATTTATCGATCCTCTACTCCCTTTTAGGGTCTGAAAGTCAAATAAACACCGATGGTAAAATTCTATTTATTGAAGACCTTGACGAATACCTCTACCATATCGACCGAATGATGCAAGCCCTGAAAAGAGCAGGAATGCTAAATAATCTTGCCGGATTAATCATCGGCGGAATGAGTGACATGAACGACAACACCATTCCTTTTGGAAAAACTGCCGAAGAAATTATTCGTGATATCGTTTCAGAATACAATTACCCTGTAGCCTTTGGCTTCCCTGCCGGACATATTAACAATAATCATCCGATTGTTTTTGGGAAGAAGACGAAGCTCATTATTGAAAACCGTTCAAAATGCATCTTGATTTATATTTAACCCCTGGTACATTCTTATAAAAAGAAGCAATGAATAAAATAAGTTCCCTTATAAAATTAAAATATATGCTTTATGCATATTTCATTTTCAACATACAGACATTTAATGGTCAAAGTATGACCAAAAATCTTAAAAATAATAACCATCGTTCTTTTGTGAAAAACAACCTTTTACCTATTTCATTTATTGGATTCGGTTTATTGCTCAATAACAGGGTCACAGAAAAGGAACTACAAAAAACTATTCGTAAAAAGGTTGGGGATGATTTTGAATTTAAAATTGATAACCACCTACTATACACCCCAATAATACAACTATATGCAGGTGGTGTTGCGGGTCTTAAAACAAAAAATAATTGGTTTAATCAAACCAAATATTTGATTATTTCGAATACGCTAACAAGTCTTGTTACTTATGGATTAAAACAAAGCATTCACAAACTAAGACCATCAAACACACCACATTCATTCCCATCTGGTCATACTTCATTTGCTTTTACTAACGCAACAGTCCTTTACTGCGAATACATCAACTCCTCACCCATAATGGCCTATTCTGGTTTTGGATTTGCAAGTTCAACAGCAATATTAAGAATAGTAAATAACAAACACTGGTTATCAGATGTATTAACGGGAGCCGGCTTAGGAATTCTAATTACAAAATTAGTTTATCATTTTGAACCCCTAAAAAATTTCAACCCTTTTAAAGAAAACGAAAATATAATTCTTTCTCCTCAAATCTCACCCGACCATTATGGCCTTTTCTTTTCATTGAAATTTTAACCCTTATAATGCTCTTTTTTCCATCAATCAATAATACAAACCTACTAAAATACCAATCTGCTAACGTACTAACACACTAACCTACCAAAATACTATAATACCAATCTACTAATTATGGCATCACACAACGACCTTGGCAAAGAGGGCGAACTCATTGCCCAAAAATTCCTCATAAAAAAAGGATTCAAGATTCTCAATTGCAACTGGCGACACCTACGCTACGAAGTAGACATCATCGCCTTAGACAAAGACTTCCTGATATTCATTGAAGTCAAAACACGTTCCTCATTTCGCTATGGCTTTCCGGATGAAGTGGTAAACTACCGAAAAGAAAAAATGCTCATTGAAGCCGCAGAGATCTACCTCGAACAAAAAGACCTGTACAACGAAGTCCGCTTTGATATCGTCTCGGTTATGAAAAATGAAAAAGACGAAAAAGTGTATCATATTGTAGATGCTTTCCAGGGATAACTAGTGATCAGTGATCAGTGATTGATGAAAATTGTCATCATGAGCCTGTCGAAGGATAGACAATTTTCCGACTGCATGACTGCATGACTGCACGACTCAAAAGAGGAACAAACGAACATTTACAAAGGTTCTCAGCTGATTGCTGACAGCTGACAGCTGACAGCTCAATACAATTTACTACTTTTGCTGCTCAAAATCAGACAACATGTTACGATCACATACTTGCGGAGTGCTAAACATTAGCAATTTAGGAAATGAAGTTACCCTAAGCGGATGGGTACAAAAATCTCGTGACCTCGGAGGGATGACCTTCGTAGATCTACGTGACCGCTACGGAATTACGCAGTTGGTTTTCAGTATGGAAACAAATGAGGCTTTATGCCTAGAAGCTCGTAAGCTGGGTCGTGAATTTGTAATTCAGGTTAAGGGTACTGTGATTGAGCGCAGCTCAAAAAACAAGAAGATTCCTACCGGAGAGATCGAAATTGAAATTGCAGAATTAACCATTTTGAATGCTGCTAAAACACCTCCTTTCACCATCGAAGATAATACCGACGGAGGTGATGACCTGAGAATGAAATACCGCTATTTAGATTTGCGAAGAACCCCTGTTCGTGAGAATATGATCTTGCGTTCTAAGGTGGCTATCGAAACAAGAAAGTACCTGGCGGATCTGGATTTTATTGAAGTAGAAACGCCTGTTTTGATTAAGTCGACGCCTGAAGGAGCTCGTGATTTTGTGGTGCCGAGTAGAATGAACGAAGGGCAATTTTATGCCCTTCCACAATCGCCACAAACGTTCAAGCAATTGTTAATGGTTTCCGGTTTCGATAAATACTTCCAAATCGTAAAATGTTTCCGCGATGAGGATCTTAGAGCTGATCGCCAACCGGAATTTACTCAAATAGACTGCGAGATGTCTTTCGTGGAACAAGAAGATATTTTGAACACTTTTGAAAATCTAACACGTCACTTACTGAAAACAGTAATCAATGTAGACTTGAAAGATTTCCCAAGAATGACTTTCGACGAGGCCATGAGAGATTACGGTAACGATAAGCCGGATATCCGCTTCGATATGAAGTTGAAAGACATCAATACGCTTGCCCAAAACAAATGTTTCAAAATATTTGATGATGCAGAATTAGTCCTGGCGATAAATGCAAAAGGGTGTGCCGGATACACTCGCAAGCAATTAGATAAATTAACTGATTGGGTAAAGCGACCTCAAATTGGAGCCAAAGGATTGATCTATGCGAAATGTAATGAAGACGGTTCTTACAAATCGTCGGTAGATAAATTCTTCGGTCAGGAAGATTTAGCGGAATGGGCTAAAGCAACCGATGCCGAAGCAGGCGACTTGATCCTGGTATTGAGTGGAACTGCAAATGAAGTTCGAAAGCAAATGAGTGAATTGCGTTTGGAAATGGGTGAACAACTAGGATTGAGAGATCCAAAAGTATTTGCTCCACTATGGGTTATCGACTTCCCGCTTTTAGAATGGGATGAAGAAACAAAGCGCTACCACGCCATGCACCACCCATTTACTTCACCTAAACCGGAAGACCTCAACAAGCTTGATACAGCTCCGGGCGAGGTAAAAGCCAACGCTTACGATATGGTATTAAATGGTTCTGAAATTGGTGGTGGTTCAATTCGTATTCACGATAGAGACCTTCAAAAACTAATGTTCCAACACTTAGGATTCACCGACGAAGAAGCGCAAGAACAGTTTGGTTTCTTAATGAACGCTTTCGAATATGGTGCCCCTCCGCACGGTGGACTGGCGTTTGGTTTAGATCGTCTTTGTGCTTTAATGGGTGGAGCAGAATCTATTCGTGATTTCATTGCCTTCCCTAAAAACAATTCAGGTAGAGATGTGATGATCGACGCACCGGCAAAAATTGACAACACCCAATTGGATGAATTGAGCTTAAAATTAAACCTGTAAGAATTCAATTTTTACTTACTCAATAATATTGTCAATTATTAGAACAAAAAAGGCCGCCCAATTGGGCAGCCTTTTAATATATTCAATTTCACTTCTTACTTTGCAGTAGCAAAATTCTCAGCGACTTTTTCCCAATTTACAACATTAAAAAAAGCATTAATGTAATCCGGTCTGCGATTTTGGTAATTTAAGTAATAAGCATGTTCCCAAACATCAATTCCCATAATAGGAGTTCCACCACAACCTACACCTTTCATAATAGGGTTATCCTGATTGGCCGTAGAGCAAATTTCTAATTTACCTCCCTTAACACACAACCAGGCCCAACCGGAACCAAAACGAGTTGCGGCAGCATTAGAAAATGCTTCTTTAAATGCGTCTAAAGAACCAAAATCACGGTCTATGGCAGCAGCAAGATCACCTGAAGGCGTTCCACCCCCATTTGGCGACATAACTTCCCAAAACATACAGTGATTATAAAAACCTCCTCCGTTATTACGAACCCCTGCCGAAAGCGTTCCTGAAGTTAAGATATCTTCAATAGATTTTCCTTCTAATTCTGTTCCTTCTACAGCTGCATTTAATTTACTGGTGTATCCCGCATGGTGTTTCCCATGGTGAATTTCCATCGTGCGGCTGTCTATATGTGGCTCTAATGCATCATGAGCATAAGGTAAGTCAGGTAATTTGAATGACATTTTTTTAATATTTTAGTTAATAAGATGATTTACAAATATATGGAAAATGACTAAAATATGAGCTTCAAAATAGTCCCGCATATTAAAAATTAAATAGAATCTGATTT
>Ga0066855_10000184_pt1 | contig 13030 bp, 17 predicted proteins | sample ETNtaG_14_FD_65604 | JGI IMG/M metagenome (GOLD analysis project Ga0066855, IMG submission 65604) | Marine microbial and viral communities from oxygen minimum zone, Eastern Pacific Ocean - ETNP201406SV73 | ecosystem: Environmental > Aquatic > Marine > Oceanic | place: Pacific Ocean: Eastern...
AGCCACGACACCCACAAGTACAGGAAGCATCCAGACGAGCGCTCCCACTCCCGACCGAGGAGGGTTGGCATTGACGTCGCTGCCATATTGGCGAGCCATCCACGTCCGAATCTCTTCGTCGGTGCGTCCTTCGGCAACGAGATCGTCGACCTGTGCGCGGATAGCAGCGGCAACTGGAGCGTTCGACTCCAGTACGTTTTGACCATCGCATACAGGACACAACATGGTCGCTTTGATTTCGTAAGCCCGTTCTGCTTCAGTAGCGGGCGGGTCGTCAGCGAGAACTGAACCAACAAGTGCACCAGCCACGATTACGAGAATGAGGAGCCAGGAGATTCGGTGATAGCGCTTCATGACACGGCGTTTCTTTCTTGAAGGTCGGTCACCACACGGTCGATCTCGTCAGCCGTGATTTGCCCCTGCCATTTTGCGACAACGACACCCCCGGGAGCGACCAGGAAGGATTCGGGTGGACGCAGGACGCCGAAAGCAACCGCCCACGCAGATTCATGGTCGATCAGAACTGGCCAGTCTCCTCCGTGTTCGACAAAGAAGGCTCTGGCATCTTTTTCTGTGTCGCCGAAGGGCACACTGATAACAACTCCGTCAACTCGGCGCCGTCGATTCCACTCCATTAACTCAGGGTGTTCTCGTACGCAGGGAACGCACCACGAAGCAAAAAAATTGATCAACACCCACCTGGAAGTGACATCATCAATATCGAACGATTTACCGTCGAAGCTGACGCCTTCAACGTGGGGCACAAGCTCTCCAATTAACGGGCTCTTCGATTGTGGTCCGGTCCCTCCGTCACGAGTCGCGAGTAACAGCACGAAACTCAAGAGAATGATCCCCGCGGCTGCGCTAACAAGACGCACCGAGCGGAGCCTCCAACGGGTCACGACGCCTGCTCCGTCACGGCTTGTTCTTCGCGTCTACGACCGCGAGAGCCTCTGAACGGAACGACAGCAAGCAGAGTGCCAAGACCAACCACGAGGCCACCCACCCATATCCACGCAACTAGCGGTTCTATCAGCACCCTTATCACCACCGAATCACTGCCTTTTTCGGGAATCGCAATGAGACTCAGGTAGACATCGTCAACGAAACTAGTAGCGACGGACGGCGTGGATATCGGTCGACCGAAGGTGGGGTACTGAGTAATAGCTGGTGAGTAGCGACCGCGACCTTCGACGTCGATCACAGCTCGCACCACCCGATTTGGTCCATCCATCGCGTCGGTCAATTCGACGAAAGTTATTTGATGACCCGCGACCGAGGCCATTTCTCCGGGTCGAAGTTGAAACTCTCCTTGTTCGCTAAAGGCGGTGCTAGCGATAAATCCGAAGGCGAGAAGACTCACACCCACGTGAGCAACCATGCCCCCTCCTGATCGGCCGGTGAGTCCTCGCCACCCGTTTTGCCGACAGGCAAGCACCAAATGTCGAAGCGCGGCACCTATTACAAATCCACCCAGCCCTATACCTAAAACCGGGCCGAGCCCCTCGGCGCCCATCACCACTGCGGCGCCCATCACCACAGCTCCACATGCTGCGGGTCCTAGAGCTCGTGTAGCAAGCACCTGTCTAGAGGTAGAACGCCACGTAAGCAGCGGAGCAAGGCCCATTACTAAAAGCAACGCTATTCCAATGGGTAAAAGCATCCGATCGAAATATGGTCGCCCCACCGCTATTTGGTCCCCATTAATGGCCTCAACGATCAGCGGGAAAATGGTGCCAAGCAGCACAATGAACGCAAATAATGCGAAAAGGAGGTTGTTTGCGAGAAAAGAGCCTTCGCGCGATAGAGGTGAATCGATCGATCCAGGCGAGCGCAATTGATCTCCACGCCACCCAACGAGAGCAACCGATACCACCAAAATAACGGCAAAGAACCCCAACAAAAGCGGCCCCAAACTTGACGCACTGAACTCATGTACAGATTCGATCACTCCCGACCGCGTCAAAAACGTGCCAAAAATCGTTAAGGCGAAGGTGGCCAATAGAAGTGACAGATTCCATACTCGCAACATCCCTCTTCGTTCTTGAACGATTACTGAGTGGATGAAAGCCGTTCCGGTAAGCCATGGCAAGAAAGATGCGTTCTCTACGGGATCCCAGGCCCAATATCCGCCCCAGCCCAGAACCTCATAGGACCACCATGCACCGAGGAGAACTCCGAGGCTAAGACTTCCCCAAGCGATCAAGGTCCAGACACGGGTAGACATCAACCACCCTTCTCCGAGCCGACCTGTGACTAACGCTGCTATCGCGAAGCTAAAGGGAACAGTGAAACCTACATAGCCGAAATAGAGCATGACCGGATGTATCGCCATGAGCGGGTGATTTCGTAGCAACGGATTGAGTCCATCACCGTCAACAGGGGGAGTAGATAGCGTGCCGAAAGGATCTGCCGGACCAGCCAACAATCCAAAAAAGAACACACAGATTGCGAGCATGGTCAACAGCGCCCAAGCGACTAGTCGATCACTAATCTGATCGCGGAAACTGAGCGACACAGCGCTGACATACACGCAAAGAACTAAAGCCCATAGCAAAAGTGACCCTTCAAGGGCGCCCCACAAGGTGGCGAATTTGTAGAGGATGGGCGTCGATTTCGTTGAGTTCGAAGCGACGTAATGGAGCGAAAAATCATCGGTTAGCAGCGCAACCTCCATTGCCACCACCGCGACGACGCATCCGCTGACCATGATGGCAATCCAAAAAAAGGCACGGCTGTGCCTCTCATTTCGCCCGGACCCGAGAGCCAGAATTAGGCTCGCCAATGCGCCTATCGCCCCGACTAAGGCAATCCCGACGCCCAAGGTTCCCAGCAGAGCTGTCACGAATCTGCTGCCGGAACCTCGAAGGGGCAATCATTGAAAAACCCCTGTGGGAGCTTCTCGCTGACGCGTTGCTCATTTACCGACGCGTACTCGTTAGTGTGCTTGACCAGCATTCGGTCACTGAGAAAGTAGTGGGTGTCGATGCCAGCGAAAGTTTGAACTTTGCTAGGGACCCACTCGCCTTCGAGCACTACAGGAATCCACGGGGATGCGAACAACGCCGGCGGATCCGCAGTGTGTCGGACGGAGGCGACAACGCAGCCATGAACGATCTGAAAGGTTGTTACACCGCTCTCACTGTCGACACTCGCGGGAACTACCCGGCCTTGCAAACGGAAACGACGATCGCCTAGTTCTGGTCGTTGTTCGACGGCTTCATCTACATTTCGAAAAAACAGCGTTGCGTTTCTGAGGCCTTGCGCTGTGACGAAGGCGGCCGCGGCAATTAGCACGACCGTCGCGGCGAGAACGGCCCTTCGTCGATTGCGATGAACTTTTTGTCTAAGTTCACCGGGTTTTTCAACTTCATGCCGGGGGCTGAGATCCATGACTAAGAATCCGCAGGCTTGCTGCTATCGCTTTCAGGCTCAAGTTCTTCCCGCCCGCCTATCCCGAGCTCGCGACCAATTGTTTTACCGCGTCCAACGACCCAGAGAGCGTATGTTGCCACCACAACGAAACTGAGACCCCAGCCTGTAGCGACGGTTGTTACTTCACTCACATTCCCTCCCGACCATCAGGCTTGTACGTCGTCTTCTCTAAGGCGAGAAGCTATAAGCGCTTCCAAAGCTTCCTCATCTCTCAACTCTTCCAGTCGAATGACTCGGTAGCGATGGACGATCAACCAACTGGCGACGATGGTCACCGCCAAAGTCGAATAGAGCAAAGTCCAATACATTTCGCCCGTGATCTCTGGTCGGCGACCAACGCTTAGGCTCGCTTTTTGGTGAAGCGTGCGCCACCAGTCGACCGAGAAATGAACGATAGGCACGTTGACAAAGGAAATCAGCGCCATAACGGCGGCCCGACGCCCACGAATCACGGGGTCAGCTGGAAGTCGCCGAAGGGCGAGATACCCGAGGTAGGTAACAAAGAGGAGCACCGTCGTGGTTAGGCGTGCATCCCACTGCCAATAGGTCCCCCATGTAACTCGTCCCCACAACATCCCGGTTACCAATGTGACTCCGGCGAACACGACGCCAACTTCAGCTGCGGAACCAGCCAGCCGGTCATGATGACGGCCGCCATCGTGCCTGTGGCGGCTTCGAAACAGAAAGAGGGCACTCGAGAAAGAGGTCAGGACGAAAGCTCCGTAAGCAATCCATATCGACGGCACGTGCAGATAAAGCATGCGCACTGCTTGTCCTTGCACCACATCCGCGGGAGACACGACAAGGCCTAGTAATCCCATGAGTACAACTGCGACGAGGGCCACCGTGCCCAACACCCGAGTGGCGGTCGTTGCAGTCATATGCCTGCTATCAGGGACCTGTGTCACGTTCAACCCTCCTCCAGCAAGAATCCAAAGGCTCTTACACCTACGGCGGTGTGCACCGCAGCGATGACGAACATCAGGCTGGCCCAGGTCCAGCCTGCTTCAGCGCGCACCCCGAAGGCCGTCTCGAATGCGCGAGAGCCTGCGAGCAGGACAGGGGCCAAAACGGGTACGAGAAGCAGCGGAAGCAGGGTAGCTCGGACACGAAGTCCAGCCGCCATTACACCGCAAAGAACTCCGCAAACCGAAAACGCCAATGTTCCTCCCAACGCCGATGCCAGGAGCAAGATCCAGTCATCGATTCGAACGTTGTAGAGCAGAACTACTCCTGGTCCCAGTATCAGCTCAAGGAACACAACCTGGATAAAGACTCCCAGAGACTTGCCGAGGAAAAGCGATGGAGCTCCGATCGCCGACATTCGGAAAGCATCGAAATTCCCGTCTTCGGTTTCAACATCAAAGGCTCTTTGAATTAACAATGTTCCACCGAAGAGAACTGCCACCCAATAGAGGCCGCCAGCCCCAAACTCCAGGAGCCCGGCGTTCGCATCGAACGCGAAGGCGAAAACAACAAGTACAAGTAACGCCAAGGGTGCGACGTGACCAATGGTTACTTTGGACCGCCATTCGACTCGTAGGTCTTTTCGAGCTACGAGCAGAGCCTCACGCAACACCTGAATCCTCCGAAAGACGGCCCCCTCGCAAGGTGACTACCCGCGAGGCAATGGATTTCGAGAGATCGCGCTCGTGGCTTGCGAACACGACCGTTGCGCCGGATGACGCGGCGTCAAGCAGAATTTCGTCCAGAAGTTCTCGGCCTTCGTGATCCAGAGCCGCGTGTGGCTCGTCAAGTAACCAAAGCTGAGGGCGACCAACGAGCATCGAGGCGATCGCTACTCTTCGGCGTTGCCCTGCGGAGAGACGTTCGATTGGAACGGACCAAAGTCGATCGGTTACACCAAGTCTTCGCAAAGCAGCGTCTGCATCGCCTGCCTCAGCTCCGGTGGCAGCTGCTCGGAATTCCATATGTTCTCGGACCCACAGATCCGTATAGAGGTGATTGTCGTGGCCGAGCAGCCCGATATAGCGTCGCGGAGACCTGCGGTCATCTCGCAAGTCGAAACCCAAGACGTTGGCATCTCCGTCGCTGATTGGGATTAGACCTGCACAGACACGCAGGAAACTGGTCTTACCGGCACCGTTCGATCCCCGAAGCTGCACGATTTCGCCCTTGGCGATTTCAATGTCGAGCCCAGCCAACACGGGAAAGCCGCCTGCCACGGCGACCACATTGTGAAAGTCAACTACTGAGGACATCTCCCCTGATGTTACGACGAGGCCGCCAAGAGGCCACCTCTTCTGTATTGGGAGGAGCCTCGGACCTGCCTAACGCGGTGGTTATCACTGTTTAGGACACGTCTATGACAGCGACTACGTCACCTTCGCTAATTCGATCCTCTTCAGCGACGCGCATCTCAGAGACAGTCCCAGCGGCAGGTGCTACTACGGGTATCTCCATTTTCATTGACTCAAGAATGACCAGTTCGTCGCCCTCAGCGACCGTTGCACCTACTTCGGCAACGACCTTCCACACCGTGGCGGTCAATTCTGCTCGGACCTCCATACAGCTGCTCCTTCCGTGGCATCCCAGTTCAGCGCCGGTCAAACTAGCTGTCTTATTCATCTCGTGCTTAATAGGTGACTCAACCAAAGCAAAGCAACGCTCGAAAACTCAGGGAGCCCAGTACCATCGTCAGCGATGTACTTGATCCCGCTGGCCTTATTTATGGGCGCCGCTGTCGGACTTTTTGTCCGCGGCTCATTCGACTATTTGCTGGCTACCAGGGTTGTGTTCTGGCCAATTCCCGTCGTTGGCGTAGCCCTTCAGGGTCTTGTGGGTTCTGGTCTCGGGGTGCCTTACCCGACTCTGCTAACTGTAATCTCGATGGTTTTGATCACGGTGACATGCGCGATGAACCTGCATCTCACTGGCGCATCGGTAATCCTTTTCGGCACCTTGCTTAATTTGCTCCCGTTGGTACTCAACGGATACATGCCCGTGACTATTGAGGCCGTGGTGAAAGCCGGAATTGCGGATTATGCATCGATTGATCTAGTGCAGTTAGGAGCTACAAGGGCGTTTGAAAGTGGCGGCGAAACACTAATTTTTTTGGGTGCAATCGTGCCCATCCGATGGCTCACTGAAGTGTTTTCGTTCGGAGACCTGGTCATCGCATGTGGTTTGGTCAACCTAGGGTTTCGGCTCTTTTTCCCACTTCGCGAAACAGCGACGTATTACGACGAAGCCTTAGATTATGACCAATACCGTGATCCGAACCAGCCTGATCCTTTCGACGATTACAAACCAACTGAGACACCCTGGACGCAACCTCCAGCAAACGACACGGGTTCGACTGCTCAAACGATTGCGCCACCCAAACCTCAACCCGGACTCGATATTCTTGAAGGGTCCGCAGCATTCGATCCTCATGCCGAGGAAAAGTGACGGACGGTAAGGTCCACGATCCTGTAATTCGCTCCCGCGAGCGCATACGCATGCTCGCTGGCGCAGGCAGACGCTTTGGGTATGGCTGTTTTGTGGCGGCTCTGCTCATGTTTGTCGTCAACTACTACCTGGCATCATCCTCATTTTGGAGTTCCCTTATAGTCGCTTTACTTGTGATTGGATCAATAGTTCTCGCGCCATCGATCATTCTTGGTTACGCGGCGAACGCCGCCGACCGGGAAGAGCGGGGGCTCCCGCATGGGCACTAGCGAGATGTGGATTGGTAGAGCAACTGTGAATTCTGAAATCATTCATCCGTTCATGAGTCGTCGGTAATTTCGGAGAACCAGAAATTATGTCAAACCGTCTTCCTGCCGCAAAGCGCCGAGAGCAACTGCTTGACGTTGCGATGACGGCATTCTCGGCGGCGGGGTATCACGGCACATCGATGAATGATGTAGCGCGTGCGGCGGGCGTAACTAAACCAGTCCTCTACCAACATTTCGCTTCCAAGAGAGACCTGTACATTGAATTAGTCGATGATGTGGCTAATCGTTTAGCGAACAACGTCGTTGGTGCTGCCGACGCGGCCGATACTGCGGTTGAAAGAACCGTGAATGCCTTAAGCGCATATTTTCGTTTTGTCGAAGAAAACCAGCGCGAGTTTCAATTGTTGTTCGGGCGCGCGGCATCAAGAGCTGACGACACCGTTAACGGCAGCCAAATGGTCGAAAGCAGGATGTCTGCGACTATCGCTGAGATACTTCGTCGTTGGCTGGACGTGGACGAGGTCGAGATTTACGGCAGGGCGATCGTCGCGATGTCCGAAGGTGTGTGTCGGCACTGGCTGACTCAAGCTGATCGACCCTCAGCTGAGGAGTTAGCCGAGCAACTAGCTGGGTTAATTTTGACCGGATTGCAGGGTCTTATCGAAGTCGCAGCCGAAACCAAAAATAGGTAGAAGTAGGTCACGCGGCGCTCACTCCTGCCATTATCGACATATGGAACAGGGCGCCTTAGCGGGTATTCGAGTCATTGATTTAACTACAGTCCTGATGGGCCCAATGGCTACGCGAATGCTGGGCGATCACGGTGCCGATGTCATCCGCGTGGAAACCACGAGTGGAGATTCGACCAGAAACGGCATTCCGAGTCGCCATTTCGGTATGTCGGGGTTCAGTTTGAATCTTCAGCGCAACAAGAGATCGTTGAGCATTGACTTGAAGCGTGAAGCTGGACGCCGAGTGATGCTCGACTTGGTTGCTACAGCAGATGTGCTGGTGACCAATATGCGAGCAGGCGCGCTGACACGTCTTGGTTTGGACGAAGCTTCTGTAAATGCGGTAAATCCTGCGTTGATCTATTGCAGAGCGAATGGCTTTGCGAGCAAGGGGCCTTACGGGAACAAAGCCGCTTATGACGATGCCATCCAGGCTGCTTCAGGGCTTGCCGGACTATTTACCGCTACCAACGGTCGTCCCACCTATGTTCCCTCGGTCATTGCCGACAAAGTCACCGGGCTCCACGTCGTGCAAGCTGTCATGGCAGCACTTATACATCGTTATAGGACTGGCAGCGGCCAAAACATCGAAGTGCCAATGTTCGAAACTATGGTGAGTTTTAATTTGGTTGAGCATCTCCGAGGTGCTGCATTTGAGCCACCGGAGGGTCCCTTCGGATATGAACGACTCTTGTCGCCGGCTCGTCGACCGTACTCAACAGCAGATGGGTTCATTTGTTTATTGCCCTACACCGACGACAATTGCCGAGACTTTTTTGATTTCATAGGGCGTTCTGATTTGGCGGACGACGAACGATTCTCAACCCATAATGCACGCGTCGCTCATACCTCTGAGCTGTACGACCTAATAGCTGAGGCCGCGCAGACCAAAACAACCGAGGTCTGGATTGAATTCTGCGACAAGGTCTCTATTCCCGCGGCAAAGGTCATGGAATTGTCGGACTTCGCGGATGATCCACATCTGGCGGAAGTGGAACTCGTGCAAATAGCGCATCACCCCTCGGAGGGTGACTACAGGTACATCAGGGACCCAGTTATTTACTCCGACAGCCCTACTGAGCTTCGTCGGCATGCGCCCAGACTCGGGGAACACAGCGCTGAATTATTGGGAGAACTCGGATACGACACTGAAAAAATCTCGGCACTAGTTGCGGACGGTGTGGTTACCGTTGCCTCATAGCCGCGCCGGGTCAGCCAGCGCTCGGATCTACAAGGATTTTGACCGCGTCGATACGACGTTCTGCCAGGTCGTCAATTGTCCTGCCGAGACCATCAAGGTCGACTATGTCGTTGTTGTGCAATGGAGCGACGGAAAGTCGTCCATCGAGGATCATGTTTGCCGTAGCTTTCATTTCCTCCAAAGTAAAAACCATCGATGTATCAAGACTGACTTCTTTGCCGATCCAACGTAAAGGGCTGATCAGAGCGTCCTGACTGGTGACTCCGACGAGGCATACAGATCCACCTCGTCGCACCATGTCCACCGACTGCTGCATTGTTTGTGGAATCCCAGCACAGTCGAAGCCGATATCGGCTCGAAGGCCTTGCGTTAATTCGTCCAGGGTGCCTCGAAGCTCTTCGCCGGGCGAGACAGCTACGTCGATACCAGTCGTTACGGCGAGTTTCCTTCGATTTTCGTCTGGTTCAACAGCGATGACTACTCCAGCACCTGCGGCCTTCGCCACCTGAGCTGTCAGGAGTCCGATAGGGCCGCACCCCACTACACACACCACATCACCCACTCTGAGCCGACTACGACGAACCGCGTGCAATGCCACCGATGCGGGTTCAATCAAAGCGGCGTCGTCGGTGCTAATTCCCTCGGGGATTGAAATAACTCGCTCAGCCTTCAACCGTATAAACGGCGCGAATCCTCCCGAGGTTGGACCTGTGGGCCCGGAGTAGTCAGACCACGCAGTGCGACAGTATTGGCTGAGATCATTTCTGCACTCCAAGCATTTGCCGCAACCGGGGGCAAGGGCACCTGTGACGCGCTCTCCTTCGGTGACATTGATGACCTCGCGACCAATTGCCGCGACGACTCCAACCCATTCATGACCGCATATGCCCGGCGCGTACTTCCATCCCTCAACGTAGGCATGAACGTCGCTGCCGCAGATCCCACACCGTTGCACGGCCACCACCACCTCATCCGCTTCGGGGGTGGGATCTTCCTTCTCGACGAGTTCGAATTGGCCTCTACCAGTGATCAACCCTGCGCGCATCTAACGTTCCCCTGTTCAGCCAAAAGTAGGTACGACTACTTCGAGCAAGATTCTTTCACGAGTCGCGTCGGTTTCTCTTGGTACTCAGCGAACCTGAATCATTCAAGCCTCAGATATCTGAGCAAAAATGCCTGGGGACCGCCGATTAGGCGGTCCCCAGCACTAAGACGCTTGATGCGCCCTATTTAGTATCTCATTGGTTAGTTAACGGCCACCGATGCCTTTGCCAAGCGCCGAGATCGCTGCATCCCTAATAGGAATGAATGCGAGAACGGCGATAGCGGTAGCAGCATCAGCTCCGAACCTACCCATTTGCAAGATTTCTGTGCTTGCTCCGTACGAAAAAACACCGCCACCATCGTTGACGTTGCTAATCACTACGAAGAGATAAGCCCAGATTAGGTTGAGATTCGATCCAACTACTGGAATCGACTTCAACATTGAGTTCACGTTCACGGTGTCGAGAACGCTGTCGATGACTGCCATTACACCTTGTAGCAACATGCCCATGATGATTATGGTCAAAATTGTCGACATCATATTTGCCAGGACCCCCTTTGGTCTGCAGAACTGGCCGTGCCCCAACACCGACCTAGGGCGCGTTGGAACACTGACGACACGCTACTTGACTCGCGGATAGCAATAGTGCATATCCGGGTTTTTACTTTTTTGGCCTTTCTTTTGTTGCGTTTTGGTAGTAATGGCGCAATTCACCATTCAGTCGCTGCAATTACTTACCTAAAGGAACTTCCGGCGGGGTTAGCCGTCGATCAAACAGATACGCCCGCGGTGCGCCAACTCTTCTGTGGGTGGGGTGTTGGCTCCAGAGCAGGTGTCGAACCACGACCTTTTAAGTACCGGTGGCCGAGCGGCCAAGTAAACGAGTTCTCCCGAGGGAGAGCTTCGGTAAAGAACGCCAGACATGAACGCTCAGACAGAGAATCCGTTTGCTTTAGTAGTGCAGTTTCAAAGGCCGAGTTTTCGCGGAATGAAATTTTAAAACAGGGACACGACCTAAGCTTCGTTTGTGGCACGAATAAAGAAACTCAAAAAGCCGGCGAAACCAAAAAATTCGAAGATGTCCAGGCTTCCGGACAACGTCCGACAGGCGATAGAGGCGAAACAATCCCAGGAGTCTGGTTGGGGAAGCGGTAGAGGGTCAGGACAGAAGAACACCGGATTCTCCGGAGGCAGTCCAAAACGAACGGGCGGAAGAGACAGGTAGCTACCAGGCTCATTTGAGATGCGGAGGATCCGGCACAGCGCTGCACACCTCTGATCTTTCGCCTGTGAACTGTTCGATGGATGATGCGCTCGAATTCGCTGCCACATACAACGCTTACAACCAGATAGCGGCAGAGCCCGAAACCTTGTCCGCTATGTATCACCCGATTCGTGAAGCGTGGAGCGAGTCAAGCAAAGTGCCCGAGTGGGTGGGCGTGGATCTGTTGCGGGGCTTGTTGTTTCTTATGTTCCGTGAGGGTCACTTCGGCTACGACGAGGACTCGACGCTGCCCCAAATACATCAGGTCATGGAGGCGATTCGTAGCAAGCTCTTTGAATGGTCGTGATGGGGTTCTCCGAACCGTCCGGTCCGATCCCCCGTCACCGCCCTATTCGATGCGCATCCCCGAGATCGCCCGGCTGATCACCAGTTGTTGGATCTGTTCGGTGCCTTCGAAGATGTCGTAAATCTTGGCGTCACGATGCCAACGCTCCACGGGGTAGTCCCGCACATAGCCGTAACCCCCAAGTATTTGGATGGCACGTTCGGTCGCCCATACCGCGACGCGACCCGCTTTGAGTTTGGCCATAGAGCCTTCAGCGTTCCGATATTTTTGGTGTTTACCTAACCATGCTCCTCTCCACACGAGGGCGCGAGCGGCGTCTATCTCAGTCGCCATGTCCGCCAGCATGAACGCTATTGCTTGATTCTGGATGATGGGGCGGCCGAATTGGTGTCGCTCCTTCGCATACGCAAGTGCGTATTCATATGCGGCGCGGGCTATCCCAACGGCTTGGGCGCCCACGGCGGGGCGGGTGGACTCAAAGGTCTGCATGGCGGCTTGTGCGTTGCCTGGTTTTCCTTCTCGAACGCGCGAAAGACGTTCATCAAGCTTGTCTTTCCCTCCGAGTAAACAGTTTCCAGGTATGCGGCAATCGGTGAGAACAACCTCCGCTGTATGACTGGCCCGAATGCCATGCTTCTGGAACTTTTGGCCCTGGGAAAGTCCCGGGTTGCCCGGCGGAATTACAAAACTGGCATGACCCCGGCTGCGCAATTCGGGATCGACGGTGGCTACCACCACATGAACATCAGCAATTCCGCCATTGGTGATCCAGGTTTTTGTCCCGTTGATCACCCACTCATCGGTGGATTCTTCATATACCGCACGGGTTCGGATTGCCGCGACATCGGAACCGGCGTCGGGTTCTGAAGATGCGAAGGCTCCAAGCATCAAGTTCTCGGGGGTTCCATAGCATTGTGGTACCCACTCCATCACCTGTTCGGGGGTACCAGAAGCTGCAATTCCTGCTGCGGCTAAACCGCTGCCCATTATCGACAAGCCAATTCCGGCATCGCCCCAAAAAAGCTCTTCCAGTGCGACAGGCATCGTGAGGCCAGTCGGGTCGTTCATCATGGCTTCCGCCATGAATTCCCAACTGTACAAACCGATCTCAGCCGCCGCTTCGATGACGGGCCAGGGCGTCTCTTCTCGCTCGTCCCAGTCGGCGGCAACAGGTCGCACCACTTCAGTGGCGAAATCGTGCACCCACTGCTGAATTTGCAGTTGGTCTTCGTTCAGTTCTGGGTTGAAGTCCATACAACAAAGTTACTCATGGGTAACCAAGACAGCAATTACAGCAAGATTTTGCCGCAAACAGAAGAGAGGTACCGGGACGACTATCCGGCCGCTGACTGCACTTGCTCGACAGG